>OBUW01000132.1_pt1 | contig 56569 bp, 25 predicted proteins | sample 1475761 | NCBI WGS metagenome assembly OBUW01 (sample SAMEA2579908, study PRJEB22360) | human gut metagenome | biome: human gut; feature: human-associated habitat; material: faeces | place: Denmark | collected 2008/2010
AGGAGATTCAAATGGTTAACCTATTGGCAGTACGTAAAAGAAGTTCTCGTTTAGAGGCCAAAAAGCAACGGCAAGAAGAATTAGACAGACAGAGAGAAGAAGAATCAAAATATGCTGCCGAAAGAAGATTTGAACGAAGAATGAAATTGAAAAATACTGAAAACATAGATACGGGTAAATTGTCAAGAGATCAAAGAATGAAGTTGAGACAATTGAATAATGAGTCAACCCCAGAAACAGAAACTAATCCCACACCAGAACCAGAACAACCAGAAGTTATCGTTCTTGATTAAATTTATTTTTTATTTGTGTCAAATTAGTCATCACTTCTTCTTTTTCTTGCTTCACCACCTACAAATGAGTTTAGCAACCCCGCCATACTATATGGTATCATTCACTTCTAAATTGAACTCAGACATTGCTAGTGATGAATATACCCAAGTGGCAGACCTTATGGTGTCTTTAGCCAAACAACAACCAGGGTTTCTTGGACTTGAGTCAACACGCGACCCCACAAGCAAAATTGGAATTACCATTAGTTATTGGAGAGACAAGTCAAGCATTCAACAATGGAAACAACAGTCTGATCATCAATTGGCCCAGAAATTAGGGAAATCGAAATTTTACGATTACTTCAAAGTAAGGATCGCCCTTGTTGAAAGAGATTACCAGTTCGAAGGTGTATAGATTAAATAAATACAACTATGTAACTATAAATTCATTTCATTTAAAATCTGACTAGCTAGTGTCTTATAATTCCATGTATTACCCAATATTTTCTTGAATTGAACACCATACAATCCCACTAATGGAACTTTCACAATATGAATTTCAAACTTCAATGGCGACTTGCTAGCTTTCTGACTCGAACTACTGACAGTCCGTTGATGTTTGGCACGTTGCTCAATACGCGAAGAAATCAACATATCACTACCACCACCATATCCATTGAGCGAATCAGCAGAATCATCATATCCATAGTCATCTTCGTCATCGTCGTCTTCACCATTTCTCTCCTTATCGTCGTCGTCATACAACCCATGAATCACTTTAGCTGTAGCTGGTGTATTTGGTGGCATCATAACTTGAGATCCATTCTTTTTACGGTAAGTATTAAACGCATTACCAATGGAAAACTTACGTCTTGGCACATTTCCACCAATGCTTCCAATAGAGTTACTTGATTTGTGTGATTTAGGACCTGATGGCGTTGTTGGAGTATGAGACGGCAACTGAAGTGAAGGTTGTCGACTAGGTGTTTTTGATCCTTCTGGTTCAGCTGCTTCAAATGAATCACTCGATTTTGACTTGAAGGCATCGCCATACAATTTATTCTCCTCATCAAGTTCGTTACTGTGACTAGGCTGTACCGAAGGCGTGTGCATACATACAAATCCACCTTTCACTTCCTGGAATTTAACTCCCAACTTACTCAACACATTAATTATATTATACCTAATAACAGGCAACGGCTTGGCTGATGTAGTTTGAACACTGAAAAAACCTTTCAAAAACAATGTCTTACAATGCTCAATTGATGGCATGCTATTAGGTTTGGAAATATTATACTGTTCAATGATCTCCGATTCAGTGAGTTGTGGAACTTCTTGATATCCAACATCATCCAATTGAACGTCATCAAAAAAGCCTTCGCTTGTATCTTTCCCAACAACTTCTTGGCTATTCTGGCTTGCCATAGACGTTGGAAGTGGTGGCAACGGATTCTGCAGTCCGTGTGATACGCGTCCATACGAATCTTTACGCATATGACCACCACCAACAGATTTTGCTCTGGCTGTAGGGTGCATATGACGTGCTGTAGAAGGCACAGTCAAATTTTGTTGTTTAGCACCGTCTGAAACAATCGTGTTGGTATTGGTATCAATGGTTGGTAATGGTGGCAAATACTCAACAGGAATGAATCCTTGCATTTTGTTTGAAGTGGAGGAAGAACGACCATGTTGCGGTTTCTTTTTGATTAACTCTGACTTTGGTGGTCTTGTATTCGTTTGTTTCTCTTTAGCAGTAACCTTCATACTAACACCACGACGTACCATTGGGTCAGCCTTAGTTGGTTGTGGCGAGAGACCTTCAACATTTGGCAGTGGAGATGTTGAACGTTTAGGAGAACTGGCCCCCTTGTATTTTTTCGAAGACAATCTTCTTAACAAAGAATTGAAACCAACACCACTACCAGCATTAGGGGCTGATATAGCAGATCCAGATGAGCCGCCAACCACCTTTGCAGGATCCAAAGTTTGTGGGGTAGAGGTTCTTGGGCTTTGTTGTTCAGGAATGGAAAGTTGATCTTCATCAATCGATGTCTGTGTTTTAACAAACGATGATGGGACAGATGTGGTGTGTGCTTGTTCTGGAACAGCAATAGATGGACCTGGTGCACTTGGTTTATCATCCACTGATTGCTTGGATGGGTCCAATGTTCTTTGAGGGGTCTCTGAAAATGTTTCCACAATTTTTGGTGCTGTCGTGTTAGCTTGAGCTTGTGTTGCCACTGCAGGGTTGATTATCTCCTCAGGGGGTACAGGTTTTGGTTCTGGCAATGGCTGAGATACTTCTGGTTGTGGTTGTGGTTGTGGCTGTGCTGGTTGTGGCTGTTGTTGTTGTTGTTGTTTTGGTGTAGGAACAGCGATTGTCGGAACTTGAGCACGTCTTTGAGCCTTTAATGCCTCTTCCTTTGCCTTTTTCCTCTTTCTCATTTCGTCAACCAAATAGTAAATAGATACCAAGGGGTGGAACCCGCCAGTTGGATCAGGTAATATTTGTGCATTCTGAGAAGACGCATACTCTCTTCCTGTTTCAGTAATTTTGTACCAGTTTTCACAACTCATTTGATATTCAACACTCGTTAAAATACTTGTCAACTCATCGGCGACACCTTGCACCGTGCCTAGCTCAAAATTTGCAATGGTTTTGATTATTTCCGGATCTAACGGTAAACGCAAAGGTTCTCTTCTAGGAAGATAATTGTTCACCTTATAATCATATCCTTTGTTCATCCATGGATGCAGACAAACTTCGTACAAAGATGCTCTCTTAGTGGGGTCAACAACCAACATTCTTGAAAGCAATGACACACATTCTCTGGAAAGAAAAGCAGGATACTCAACATTTCCCTTTTTAATCTTTTCATGTAAAACCGAAACCGACTGATCGTCAAAAGGTACTTTTCCACACACCAAAACGTAAAGCACAACCCCAAAAGACCACACATCAACTTCTGGCCCAATATACGGCTTGGCGCTCAATAGTTCTGGTGCAGCAAAATATAACGAACCACAATACGTTTTTAACAAGTTTTTGGGTGCATACAAATTAGACAACCCAAAATCAATAATCTTTATGTCACCTTTTTCGTTTATCATAATGTTTTCAATTTTCAAATCACGATGAACAACATTGTTTCGATGACAATAATCTAAAGCTGATGCAATGCCCCTGGCAAATTTCCTAGCGTGTCGTTCTTTTAACGATCCATGAGCAACAATATAATCTAACATTTGTCCTCCTTCAATATACTCAAATAACATATAATAATGGTTTGTCATAGGTACCATCTCATACAAACGACAAATGAAAGGATGATACAATAATCTCCCCAATGCCCCTTCACGTATAGTTCTTCTGTCTCTCGCAACTTCTTTTTCAAACTCTTTATGTCTCTGAGCTGCTTCTTGTGTGGTTTGCGGAGGAGGGTCGTTGGCATGTGCTCTTTGATAAAGTTTAGCTGCCCTAGGAATAATTTTAACGGCACAAATTTCATGTGTGGCATTATGTTGTGCCAACTTCACTTTACCCATTGACCCAGCACCGATAGTCTTTACGAAATTCCAATCACCAATAGATTTTCTATGAAATTGCTGCTGCTGTTGTTGTTGCTGCTGTTGCTGTGGTTGTGGTTGTTTAGGTGCTGGCAGTGGTTTTTGTTTTGCAGGTGGTTGGTCGACTCCAGTTGGTGTTGGCGCAGGTTTCATAGTGTTTGGATTCGGAATAGATGGTGGTGGCAACAACAGTCCTTTTTGCTGATTCCCATGAACAGCTGTTGGAGCTTGAATATTTGATTTGAGTGATTCTGGTGGTGGTTGTCTGGTATGTGTATCAGGTACATAGTGAGGGGAATTGCTATTTTTGGTTTCATTGTTCGATTCTTGACCCTTGTCAGAGTGAGCAAGTTCTGTTTTAGACTTTAGTGTGCCACTTATACTACGTAACATTCTTGGTGTTGCAGGTCTTCCACTCAAAGGTTGTTGCGGTGGAGGTGGAATTGATGGTAGATTTGGTGGATACACCTTTTTATTATGGTATTGTGAATCTGGGTCTTGATTGTTCATAATTGATTATAAATGGAATGTCCAAGATTAGTTTATTCGTTTTAGTCAGTGCGTTTAGCTCTTTGTTTTAGGTGGATTAGAAAAAAAAAAAAAAAATCAGACCCAATCAAAGCAACTATAACGTGAGCCTTCGATGATTGATGATAATGTTATCAATTACCTGTGTTGTTGTCGTCTAATTTGGAAAAAAAAATGTTGGATATTTTTTTCTTTCCCGAAATGAGTCTTGAGCAAGCCAGCTTGGTAAGATTACTTTTTTTTTGTTTAAGGGGTCTCTCTCTCTCTCACCACCACTACTACTGGAAGTTTCAGATTGCTCGCACCTGGTTTATGAATACTGTCTACAACTACACTTAAAAGAACTACAATTCTTTATAAGAAACGCCTACTTTGCCTCTGTTGTTTGATTGGAGGCGGTGTGGTCGATCATTGTTTTCTCGTTCTGTCGTATGCGTTTCCATTCTTGGTCTCAACAGAACTATCTCCCACTACAATGGTCGTGTACCCTTCGCCCACACAAGACTAAATATCACTTCAAATTTTTTATACATTCTTTTAATCTATGAACATTAACTAATGACCTTCATGTTGAGCATGTTTCAAGTGTTGGTATTCCAAGGAGTAACCAAAGATAACAACGGCAATAGCCAAGTGGACTAATGGTTTACCAGAAGCATTATCGCCATCAAAGTAAGCAGCTCTGTATCTGGCGAATGGATTGTTGGATTTCTTTGCAGCTGGAGCTGGTCCTTGTGGTAACTTGTTGTAGAACTTGACAACTTCAGCCATTCTTTTGGCATTTGGGTTGGATCCAAGGTTCTATAATGATAACGTTAGTAAATCAATCCTAATTCAACACACTTCTAGCAGTCCTAACATACTTTTGCTGATGCAATCTTTGGAGGAATCAAAGTGGACAATTGTCTTCTAATCACGAATGACATCTTTGGAATAGTTACTGTGTTGGTTGTAGGAAAGTGAAATACTTTTTTGATTGATAGATTTTTTCTTCTTCCTTTTTTCTGGTTGTTTGTTGTGTGGGTTGAAACAGAAAAAGTTTTTCGCACGGACTACACGACGACATATGATTCGTCCAATCTGCGCTCAATTCCTACAGACATTAGCATTTGACATCACTAAAATACATTTAATTATACAACCTACTTCAAGCTTCACTTATATATAACACTAGAAACGAAATGTTAGTAAAACGCTATTTATATCCCAATAGTTTTCCTTATACATACCATTATTCCCTCTAATAAACACATCTCCATATTTTTTAGTCACTTTCCCATTGACAGTTTCTTTACCTTCATCTAATACCACATTCATAAACCCATCAATTGTCTGCAAATTTCCTTTATATTCAACACCATTGTGTAACTTTACACTCACAGAAGACCCTATTATTCCACTCAAAAACTTTGATGGATCTGTCTTTTCAAATTCTGTATTGTCGGCCATACTTGATTGGTTATGGATATGGTTTGCTGTAATCTTCGGAGAAGGCGAAATATTTTTTTTTTCCAAGAACAAAATATATTTGGTCGTGTCACTACCACAACTACACACTATAATGAGCTAATGAATCAATCAAAATAAACAACTTCACCAATTCTTTCAACGATACCAACTCGTGACTCTCTTCCTTGTACAACCCTTGACCAATTTGTTTGGTCTCTACCAAGAAATCTCTTTTCATAACACCTACCACCAATCGATTTACACTCTTCATAAGTTCTCTAGTTTGAATAATTGCAGGTTGATAATTTGGTCCCATTGACAATAACACTGTTGTAAGTAGCTGAAATATTGGTACAAGGAACTCAAAATATGATATAGTGTTTTCACTTCGCAACTTGTATGGATCCACCAAGTCAGTTATCGAAAGTGGAGTATCTAGCAAAACATTTACATTGACAGTCTTGTGATCTTGAACTTCTTCAATTCGTAAACTTAAACCAATATCTGGATCAATCTGCAAAAACTTCGACTGATGCAAAATTGAAAACAATTCATTTTGAATCAACTGCAATGCCCCGTTTTTCGATTTGGCCACTCTAACAAAGAAATATAGCGATGCTTTGAATGCCATCAAATCAAATATGAAATGATCTAAAGTCACTCCTGAATTTTTTTCCTGGCACAATTTGATCATGGCATCAGTCCGCTTAACTGACCTGACTAGCAACAGCAATGCGTTATTTTTGATCAACGCATTCAAAATAAAATCAACCTTGACCAAAGTCCCCAAGTGAACTAATGACTCGAGGAATAAAGTAGAAGTGATTCTAGATGGACCCTCTGAGTAGATAGCGTCATTACAAATCACCTGGAAAAACTTTTTATCTACCGACTTGATGATATGCATCATTTGTTTCAAAAACGACTCTCTCTCAAAACATTTTAACAAAAACTTGTTGCCAACTACATACAAGTCTGAGCGTAAGCTGGGTGTTGAGTTAGAATTAAGAATACCTGCAATACAAGTCTGAAATAAGGGGATCAATCTCTCAATTCCAAGTGCAAAATCTTCACCTTTTCTGTCCGCAAGAGTCAGCTGATCATAAAGATCAAACAATAAAACACATAATGAAACCATTTCTTCAGAAAACAGTATGTCCACATCAAAATAGTCATTGATTTTGGGAATAATAACTTGCAACACTTCCAAGATGAAATTCAGCGAATTGATTCCACTGTCAGTAACCAAAATCTCTATCAATTGACACCATGAATGTAAGCATTTCAACTGCACATCCTTCAAGTCGGTCGACACCAGGTACTTTGTGACAAAGTCAGAAATCTTACTTCCTTCAACCATAATTTCTTCGACAAACAATTGCTTTGACTCGGGTGTTATTAAGTTTGACGTTTGGCACAAAAGACGGAAAACCTTTGTTAAAACAGAAAAATCTAATGTACCATTCTTTTGAGCGTTTACTTCTGCCAATAACAACGACATGTTAAATTTTTGGTCAAGCCATTCGTATTTCTGCACTTCAAAGTTCTTGAATGAATAATTTAGAATGTTTAAAAATGTCAACACCTTAGGTGTACGATTAACAAATTCCTTGTCGTTGGTCAACACTTTAGAATAATACTCCCGCTTAGTTCTTGATTTGACACTATGGAATTCCAATGACAAATACTGCAAAATTAAGTTTCTCTGGTTAATAAAGGAAAAGAAAGCCTGGGTGCTTGCTTGGTTGTCAACAAATACATTGCTAGCATCAATTTGCAAATCCCCATCAAACTGGTTACCACACCAAACGGTATTCAAATCAAGTTTAGGTTGACAGTTAACCAATTTTTCAAACAATTCTTCATATTCACGTAATTGATTCAATGTTATTGACGACGAAATTGGATCTTGGCACAACTTGATAAGAATCTGTAAAATCAACGACGAAAGTTTGGCTGGACCAACATCAATAATATGGTTATTACCATTATTGTAATCAATTTCAGAAATCAAATCAAGACTAATGCTCAATGTATTTAAGAAAGATTTTAGTAATGTGTTTTGATCGTTTGTCTGTACCAAGTCTAATGTATCGCCTTTCACTTTGTATCCCAACAAAAAGTGGGCAGTAGTAGCCACTTTGCCATCAAATTGATTGAGATTGCCCAAAACAAAATCCAATATCTCATATTTCATATTCAAAGAGTCCTCGAGTTCTTCAAACTTGTCAATGAAAGCAAACTTGATTTTTATTGACTCGTCGATGTTTTCAAATGTGGTAATCAATCTATCGTTGTTGAGTAAGGGATCAGCAGAGCTTGAAACTCTGGTAACAAAAAATTTCGATTGGCTTACTCCTTTCAATATGGAAATTGCTTTGTTGGAAATAGTATTTTCACAACTGACATAAAGGGCAAATTGGACAACTGCAGATAAGTGGAACAATATCACTTCGTAGAAATCAGCAACACCATGTGTTCCCAAGTTCTTTGGATAGTATATACAATCAAATATGGTTCTAGGGGTTGCTAACGCAAGACTCATAGAAGTACCAATCCCAATGGCTGTTCCACAATGTAATTGTTGCTGCGTATCTTTGTTTCGCAATATTGGTAACAACTTGTTTATAAAAGAATTTTGAACTCTCAACAAAGAATTAATCAACCCAAGGGCATGTGACACTAATGCAGCCGATTCACCTGATTCATTCACAGAATCAACTCCAATATTAACAAGCTTAAACAAAGCAGAAAATGTCTTGTTTTCAAATAGATAGTTAATCACAGCAACTGAATGATGCAATTTGACAAACACTTCAAAGTCCAATTGAACACCAGGAATAAGCGAGTCAAATATCCCATTAAAATTTTTCAAGTCACGAATAATTTTCGGTGCCACATCAATAAGAAACTTCCAGTCAACTTCCTGTAATGCATTGCTAAATAATTCTAGCAAATTAAGTTGCAAGTTGACCCTATCTCGTTTATTAGCAATAGTAGCAGAGTTTGCAAACACATTTTGCATTAAAAATTCAATGTATGGCCAAATTCCAAGTTGGTTGTTGAATCTATACCCTGATCCTAAATCACAAGGATACAACAACGAGTACTTGGTGAATGCTTCATTACTATCTGCGTATGGGGTTAACAATTTTTTCACCAAGACAGTGAAATTCCCAATCTGACTAAGATGAGTTAGGTTTGTTGAAAATGCTTGATTGATGGGGACATTTTTCTTACTGATATACTTTCTCTTAATATGTCTAAAAGCATCATCTTTCTTATCTTCTGGCAAACTATGCAACCCCTGGTACATCCATCGATCGACTAAACGCCAAATCTCATATCTAATATACGGATCACTATCGTTGGTAACAAAATCGCCTAAAAAGGTTAGAATGAGGTTCGTCAATATAATTCTCGAGTCATCACTGACGAAAACATTTGGCAAATCAATAAATTTGGGGTTGTTTGTGCTTTGAATGCTAGCATCAACTTGAAGGAACCTGCTACCATTGATCAAATTATCGAATTTTAAAAACCCTTTAATGATTGGTGAGAATCTAGTGTATACCACGGATTTGATTTCTTTGCTTCTTTCATTCTTAGTGTTCAAATTCTTCACAATTGCAGAAAGTAATTGAATAAACCCTGAAATGAAGACAAGTGAATCCTCGGCCAACTCTATAACAATTCTATTCTCGCCAGAATCATCAAGGTCCTGTTTGCTTGTTGTGGTGCTGAAAAGAAAATCTTGTTTCTTCTGATTCAACATCAATTGGGCATTTAAATCTTGTTCAAAGCTTTCATTTAAAGAGTCAATGTAATATTTCAACGAATCATAAAGGGAGTCAACGGATATCTTTGAAAAATCATTTTTTCTCGTACTTGCGTTGTTATTGTTGTGTACAAGAATCTCCCATATCCTTGAAGTTGCCTCTGCACCAGCAGATGCCAACGACCCTAATAGTAAGCAGAATGTTGCAGTGATCAACGGAGACGTATTATTAGCAAGTCCCCAGGAAATAAATCCTATAATGTCATGAGTTACCTGCTCGTTCCCCCAAAATAACGCACACAATTCAGGTCTATTGTTGTAGGTGTACGCGAAAGCCAAGTAGAACCTTTCTAATTCAGCGCGCTGGGCAATCTTGTCAAGGTCTAACCCAGTTGATTTTTCTTTGTTTTTTGGGGTCGAAGAATCTTCGTCGCTGTCGCTTTCTTCTTCTTCTTCCTCTTCGTCACTTTCATTCAACGACGATAAAACAAAATCTTCCTCTGAGTCCCTTAAAGAGGTCATAACAACTGCCGCATTAGATATAAACACACTGAAAAAGCTCTGGAAAAAAGGTGAAACCAACGTCTCATTAAGCGATGGATCTAACGTCAAAAAGGAAATGTCAATCAATTTGGATACATTTTCATATCCCGGTCTAACTGCATTCAACAATTCTTGATTGCCAGGATAATGAAATTTTGCTGGTGTAAGTCGTGGGAAATTCTTTTGAAGCAATGCTCTGAAATCGTACATGTTTGACCAGTCGTACACTTGCTGAGTTTTTGCATTGGCGGTTTCAGAACAGTACGATAATAATCGTTCCATAACTCCATAACTTATCAAGAATTCCATATACTTTAATATATCATCTTTGAAATCGTATTTCGCGGTTCTACTTGACAGCTGCTTGCACCATGGAATAAACTCAGTTAGAAAAATAAAGCTTGTGACTATTTCAAAGCCAGACAATTTTGATTTTGACAAGTCAATATCTTCACTTTTGGAAAAATTGTTGGCTTCATAATCTTTTAGTATGGAAGAGGTTATAGTCTTGTAAAACTGATCGACTAAAGATTCCTCACCTAGTTGAAGTAATTTCTTGAACAATTGTAAAGTGGATGGTAAAAAATGGATAACAAAAACATCTTCATCGCTGATATTTTTCAGTATAAACTCCACTAAGGAATTATAGTTGTTTAGTGTGCCATAACTCTCATAATAATTATCCGCTAATCCAAATACAACTTGTCCCAATAACTCGTGTGCATTAAACAACTGACTTCTGGAATAATTGATACAATTGATAAATGCAAGATTGTTGATGTCGCCGGTAACTTTTTGCTTGTCAATCATGTCATTTAATTTACCACTCAAAGTATAAATCTTGCTGAAACTTTTCAAAATATTGTCAAACAACACTTGGTTGTTGTTAGTGATGATATCTAAACGTTTATGCGAAACTAAGTATCCAACAATGTTTAGTATATAATGAGCTCTTAAATAATAAGCCAATCGAGCACTATCGCCAATGGACGTTCCCTTCTTGTAGCTCAAGTCACTTGCGTTATATAACAACTCTGCTGTATTTAGTTCATCTAAATCCAATTCATTTGATAAAACTCCAGTAATTTCAATTGATGCTTGATTCAATTTCACCTCATCTCCACTGGGCAACGCCACTGGTTTTGATGCGTCTCCAAGTTTGCTACGTGATTGATCCAGAGGGACTGGTGTAATCAAAACATTTGCAAGATCATTCTTGATGCTGGTGAAGTCGATTGTATCCAAATCTATATTGGACTCAAACTTGAGGGTGTTATAAATATCGGCAAACACATCCAGCGACCAATTAAATATGCCACTCATTCTTGTTCGTTGTCGTTGGTTGAGTGGGATGTAAATAAAGAATGACGGATGAGTTGAAAGAAAAATGTTTACAAATTTTTCTTTTTTTTTTGCTTCGCACAATCGAGCGACTCAAGTAAAAGGCGACATTTTTTTTTATTTCGAATGTTTTATACATACATAAACTACTTGCGCTTAATACATTTCAACATTTGCCCCATCTAAGAGGGAAAGAGTCAAACTATTCATTAATTTAGGAGGGTAGAGAGTTTCTGCATCCATAGTCAAATGCTCAAACTCTTGAAGTAATCTAACAGTAACGTAAGAAGCTTCAGTCAAAGCAAACTGTTGACCTAAACAAATTCTTGGACCACCGTTGAATGGGACATAAGCCCATCCCAATTTTCTAGTTTCTGGTTCAAACCATCTTTCTGGTCTAAATTCGTTAGCGTCAGCTCCATAAGTTTTGGTATCTCTGTGTGTTACCAAAACTGTGTACATAACTGATTGACCCTTTTTAACAACTATAGGTGACATACCGTCTGGACCACCACCTCTTGGTAAAGTGGTATTTCTAGTAGCAGTTCTAAAATTGTGTGGCACTGATGGGTACAATCTCAAACTCTCGTTGATAACAGCTTTCAAGTATTCACATTGTTTTAAAGACTCAAATGTGATTTCATCAATACGAGCATCCTCGCCGGACCCAAACTTATTGTAGATTTCTTCTTTCAACTTGGCATATACTTCTGGGTTTCTGGCCAATTCAAAAAACACAAATGACAACAAACCAGCAGTTGTGTCTCTTCCAGCCACTAAAATGTTCAATAACTGATCTCTTAACACTTTTGGATCACGGGTTTGTTTGGCTAACTCATACAAGAAAACATACCCTTTTTGTTCATCTAATTCATCTTGGCTTAAACTCAAAGCCTTTTGAACATAAAAATCAGAAAACTTGTGCACAGCAGCAATTGACTTTCTAAACTTAGTCCCATTGCACAACCAATAAAATTGTTGCAACAAGAATCTGTAGGCATTGATAGTTTGTGAATAATTAAATGCATCAGCAAATTCATCTCGGCCAGCAAGATTCTTCACACTAGGTGACATGCCGATGGTTTCATCTCTCAAAGACTCAACTGAACTACCAAACAAAAATTCTGTAGAAGAATCAACTGTCAATCTAAAAAATAACTCCTGGATGTCAAATGTTTTCCCCTTGTTCTTTCTAATGTGTTTGAAAAACACTTGCATATGTGGTTCCAAGATTTTGACATGAGCGATTTGTTCTCTAGCAAATTGTGGTCTCAACATAGATCTACTATGTTTCCAGCCAGCACCGTCCAATGTAAAAATACCATCACCTAACAATGAGTACAAAAAGCCATGACGAGTGCCCAAAGAGAAATCGTTAAATTGGGTAGCCAATACCGCCTTGATATTCTCCGGGTCCTTGGTTTCAATTAAATGCATACCAAATATTCTAAGCTCACCTGTTCCTACATCTGGGTTTTTGATGAGAAATTTGAAGTTCCAAAAATTATTGGCGAATTCCATTACTGTACCTTGAGACTTGTAGTAGATCAAAATCAATGGAGTTATGACACCAAAAGTGTAATCCTGAATGAAGTTTGTGACAGGCTTTGCATTAAATTTGTATTCCAAATACTTTGTATGAAGAGTTGTTAACACATTTAACACAATAAGAATACCTGGTACTAGGATATACCATTTAGTAATGTTTTCTTCCAAATATTCAACATATGGATGAGTGATAGCAAGAATTTGGTGAACAAGCGAGGGGGACATTTTGTTTGGTTATTCTGTAAAAATGAAACATTGTAGCTAGCGGGATCCTATCAAACATATATATATTTGTACTCTTTCTTCACATGGCAATTGTTTTGCTGTTTAAAGTGATTGTCAAAGTATCATTACAATAACCCCTCAATATAGAAAAAATGTGTTACGAATAGTAAGGAGGTTTGGTGCTTTCTTTTGCACAAGTACACGAACGTTCCTTTTATGCTGAACAATGGAAATGTTCATAATTTTAGTGCCTCCCTTCTTTTTCACATGTACTCCGTATGAATAACGAATACTGGTATACTTCTCGGAGTGTTGCGGAGTTGTAATGGTTATTGTTCTCCATCAATTGCGACGATCCTAAAACAAAGCTAAATTTACCCCTCTCTGTGTGTAATCTGAAATTCTCGATTACATGTCCCACACCAAGAAGTTAGCCAGACAATAGAGCTGGTTCACATGCACCTCTATGCATTGTCAGTTTGTCGATATAATCAAAATAATACACTAGAAGCTTGGGAATACGAGACGATGCTATAATTAAAAAAAAATAAATTGGAGCATCAAGATCAGTCAAAGGATTTCTTGGTAGAACTTAGAATTTCCGCAAAAAGTTAAACTCTAATAATAGTGCCACGATTATCATTGAGTTTATTTCTAGATCTACTTTAACTGATTCGATAGTAGTGTATTCTGCTGGTCTATCACATGCTAGTCGCAAAATATATATGTATGCCCAACAACAAAAGGGCGCATACAAAGTTGTCAAATCAAAAACAAGGAAATGGCAATCCCTATTGTTCTGCATATAGGTTTTGTTCTACATACAACACAAAGACCCTCAGTCATGTGAAAATCTACAGCACTTTTTTTGCAAACAATTATCCTTCTTAAAATACCTATATACCCTATATAAATCTAGCCCTGCTTAATACATTTCAACATTAGTACCATCGTAAAGAGACATGGTCAAATGTGACATCTTTTTTGGTGGATAATCAGTATTTGGGTCCATAGTCAAATGACCAAATTCTTGAAGTAATCTGACAGTAACATAAGAAGCTTCAGTTAAGGCGAATTGTTGACCCAAACAGATTCTTGGACCACCGTTGAATGGAACAAACGACCAACCCAATTTTCTGGTTTCTGGTTCAAACCATCTCTCTGGTCTGAATTCGTCAGCATCCTTACCGTAAACCTTAGTGTCTCTGTGGGTAACGTAAACACTGTACATAACAGTTTGACCTTTTCTGACCAAAATTGGAGACATACCATCAGAACCACCACCTCTTGGCAAGGTAGTATTCTTTGTAGCAACTCTAAAGTTTTGTGGGACCGATGGGTACAATCTTAAACATTCATTAAGAACAGCCTTCAAGTACTCACACAGTTTCAATGATTCAAAACTAATTTCTTCAACACGAGCATCTTCACCAACACCAAACTTTTCTTCAACCTCTTCTCTCAATTTGGCAAACACTCTTGGATTTCTAGCTAATTCGAAAAACACAAACGACAATAATCCAGCAGTGGTATCTCTACCAGCAACCAAAATGTTCAACAATTGGTCTCTCAACACTTTGGTGTCTCTAGTTTGTTTTGCCAATTCATACAAAAAGACATAACCTTGTTGCTTTTCCAATTCTTCATGAGACAACTCCAATGCCTTGTTGACATAGTATTCAGCAAATTTGTGGACCTTGGAGTTACAACTTTTGAACTCACTGCTGTTCAATAACCAGTACATTTGTTGCATAACAGCACGGGAGGCCAAATAGTTTTGAGAAAAGTTGAAGGCTTCAGCAAATTCCTTTTTCCCATCAAAATCGACTGCTTCTAAAGCCATACCAATACTTTCGTCTCTCAAAGACTCGACGGATTCACCAAATAAAAACTCAGTAGCAGAATCAACAGTAAATCTGAAAAACAATTCTTGGAGATCAAAAGTTCTACCACCACTCTTTCTGATATGTTTGAATAATACTTGCATGTGAGGCTCTAATGCCTTGACGTGAGCAACTTGTTCTCTGGCAAATTGTGGTCTCAACATAGATCTACTATGTTTCCAACCAGCACCGTCTAATGTGAAAATACCATCACCCAACAATGGAGCAAATTGATTGTGTCTAGTACCTAATGAAAAGTCATTGAACTGGGTGGCCAATACAGCTTTAATGTTTTCTGGATCAACGGTGGAAATAACTTTGACAGTGAAAATTGGGAACTGAAAAGTTGGGACTTCTGGGTGGGCAATACTTTTGAAACGTTCACCAGCGAAATCAATAATTGTACCTTCAGCTTTTTTGGAAACCAACAAGAATGGTAAATGGAACCCCCAATAACCATCGGATTCGTTGTTTGTAGGAGCTTTGGCACCAAGACGACTTCTTAAGCTTCTAACATAGAAGAAATCAACAACCTGATAGACAACAAACAAAGTAGGTATAACGACATACCATTTGGTGATATATTCTTGGACAATGTCTGAAACACTCATGATAATAAATAAATATGGATTGCTATTCTGAATTTGAATTTGATATTGCAACTTTTCATATTGATGGAAGGTGGGATATTACATTGGTTATAAATAATAATCCAAATGTCTAGTTCAGTAGTGCATGTGCAAATGCGGAGTTTTTCAAACAATTAAGGAAAAAAAAATTGTAAAGATTTTAATTTTTTCCATCGCCTGGTTAAGCTTTTGTGTACTTTTTTTGTCTTTTCTCCGTTCTTTGTATTGCGGTTAGTGGAAATTATATCATCACTTGGCGGAGATAACAACTGCAAATAAAATATCTGAACACAACTATTGCTTACTATCCGCAGCCGCTCTTTGCAGCATCCATCCATCTCTACATTCTGCAAGCTCTAGTCACACAAAATGTTCTGTCATACACAGTACTATGTCGTTGACAATGCTTGTATGCTGCTATTAAGTGAATATCACAGGCCAGGTAGTACCAACTCATAACCAACTTAATTTTCTGTCAAAAAAGGAAAAATTATCACAAGCTCAACGCCCCATAGGATTATGAGACCTAATCTTATCAATGAAACAGTGCCTTATCATTCTTCTCTGAATCAATGCATCCAATTAAGGTTATGCAATTAGACTCTTCATTGTTTTGCTACAGGAATATCCGCTCCAAACAATAGAACATAACATCACCAAGCCCCTGTGAAAGTTTGTTATCTCTAAACTCGTAATTAAATGGCTATGCACATGGGAAATTGAGATTTTGAGTTATGAGTATGGTAATAGAGATAATGTCTAGATTGACACGTTGTGGCTTTGATTGTCCCCTTTTTTAATCAAGAGGCGCTAACTATAGAGTTCAGTTATTCTGGGTGTTTTTTCGTATGTGCACCACAGGTTGACACTTCTACATTCAAAACTCTCAACTTTTTTTTTGAAAAAACCATTGAAAAATAAATATATATATGAATATGAAATGTATGGAACTATATAAAAAACATAACTGACATGTCTTGATCTTTTTTTTTTGTTTATTTGTTTGTTTATGCTTCTGGACCAGCAGCTTTAACTTCAGCAGTAGCTTGATCAGCATATGTCTTGAAGTTTTCAGCAAACTTGGTAGCAAGAGATTTGATTTCCTTGTTGAATGAATCAGTACCTTGAGTCCAAGCTTTAGTTGGGTTCAAAATTTCACTTGGAACACCAGGACAAGAAGTTGGAACATTAAGGTTGAAAACTGGAACTTTTTCGTATTCGACTTTAGACAATTCACCAGAGTGGATAGCATCCAAGATAGCTCTGGTGTATTTCAATGGACATCTCTTGCCACCTTGAGCAACAGAAGAACCAACCCAACCAGTGTTCAACAACCAAGCGTTGGCATTGTGTTCGGAAATCTTGTCAGACAATTGTTGAGCATATTTCATTGGGTGCAACACCAAGAATGGTTGACCGAAACATGCGGAGAATGTAGCTTGTGGTTCAGTAACACCTTCTTCAGTACCTGCCATCTTGGAGGTGTAACCAGAAATGAAATGATACATAACTTGAGCATTAGTCAATTTGGAGACTGGTGGCAACACACCGGAAGCATCACATGTTAACAAGATAATATTGGTTGGATGGGTGTCGGCCAAACATGGAATCTTGGCAGATGGAATGAAATCAATTGGGTATGCACATCTGGTGTTTTCAGTGATTGATGAATCTTCGTAGTCAACAACCTTGGTGATTGGGTCGTAGACAACATTTTCCAAAATAGCACCAAACTTGATGGAGTTGAAAATTTCTGGTTCTTTTTCAGCAGACAAGTCCAAACATTTGGCGTAACAACCACCTTCAATGTTGAACACACCATTGTCGGACCAACAATGTTCGTCATCACCAATCAACTTTCTTTGTGGATCAGCAGACAAAGTGGTCTTACCAGTACCAGAAAGACCAAAGAACAAAGTGACATCACCTTTTTCAACCCCTTGGTTACATGAGGAGTGCAAAGTCAAAACCTTGTGTTTGATTGGCATCAAGTAGAACATAACAGTAAAGATACCTTTCTTCATTTCACCAGCATATTCAGTACCCAAGATAACCATTTCCATATCTTTAAAGTTGATTTCAACAGAAGTGGCAGAAGTCATACCTTTAGTGTGGATGTTGGCTGGGAATTGACCAGCATTGTAGATGGTGAAATCTGGTTCACCAAAGTTTTTTAATTCTTCTTCAGTTGGTCTGATCAACATATTGGTCATGAACAAAGCATGGTAAGCTCTAGCACAGATAATTCTGACCTTGATTCTGTATCTTGGATCCCAACCAGCATAAGCATCAACAACAAACAACTTTTCTCTAGTTCTCAAGTAATCCAAAGCTCTTGATCTAGAAATCTTCCAAGTTAATTCGTCAACTTGTTTATTCACTGGACCCCACCAAATGTTATGGGATGAGGTGGATTCGTCAACAATTCTCTTATCTTTTGGAGATCTACCGGTTTTGTTACCAGAGTAAGCCATTAAAGCACCAGTAGATGAGATAGTAGTACCTTTTTCTAATAAACCATCTTCGTATAAGGTTGGAGGTGGAGCATTGTGTCTGATCACAGTGTCGGTATTAAGAGACAACTTTTGGACTAATGGGTCTTGAGTGGATTTGATAGTTGGGTGACCTTCGAAATTGATTGAAGATTCAACAGCAGTAGGAGGAGCCATGATTGATAATTATTTGAATAAGTTAATGATTGATTCGAAGAAAGAAAGAAAAAAATCAATCAAGTTTTCAAGGGAATTTGATGGTGGTTTTATACTAATTTATCAGACCATTAATGAAGACTTGTATCAACGAATTTTGCTGGAAAATTTTTTTTCTTTTTAAGATTGCTTCCCTTGTCCCGGGGGCATATGAATAGGTTACGCGCAACCTCCAAAAAATCTGGGGTAGAATTGGTGTATAGGAATTATTAGGAAGCGCATTCCGAGACTTACCGTTCAACCCGGGAAGATTTTAGTAGGAGCGGGGAAACGGAAGTTCTAAAAAATAAGAAAAAAACAAAAAAAAAAGAAGTCAGCAAATAATTACATAGGTATTATTAAGAATGTTTCAAGAGAGAAGGAAGAAACATTCGATTGTTCCTTGGGGTGCTAGAGGGGTTGGCAAGAAGAGGTTAGGACTTGAGTTGACGGTATTGTTGATTAACCAATAATTTTGAAAGATACTGACCAGCTCATTCGGGTAATGGGCAGATGGCCTAGACTCTATTACGGCTGTCGACAATTTCTTTTTTTTTTTTGTGGTTTGTTGTTTTAGCATAGTTTTGCGTAGATAAACTTTGAGCGATTTATTTTCTTTAACTTCTCATGATATTTATTTTTTGTTTGTTGGTTTAGAAAATAGGGGAGAAGGAGGAGAATACGTAATATTCCGGTAACTGCCTCGAGAAAGTGGGCAAGGCTTTTTATGTTGCTCAATCAACACTTAACAATAAGAATGAAAACTGAAAACTCTAATTCGCCTAGTGCTACCAAGCATGTGTGGATTTGATTTTCTCTTCTGTGTTGATTTGAGCTCATAGACTTGCTAGATGGCTTAGTGGTGACAAACACATCGGTTATCCCCTCTTTTCTTGGTACGCTGCATCTTCCGGGACCGCTATTGTTATTTTTGGTTGCTTGACGGCAATGGACCAAATAACAGTTTTAAGGTTTTTCCGGGGCATTGCCAGAAAACGACCAACGACCAGTAGTAGTGTTGGCCAAGGCTGTTGCAGAGTAGTAAGATGTGTTACGTAACAGTTGGGGATACTTATCTCGGTGGTTGCATTTTGTATTTCTTTTTTTTTTTTGTAAAGATTTTGCAAGAAAAGTACTGGAAAAAAAAGACTCGCATATATTTCACAATCCAAACTTACTCTCTACATTACTATTTACACTATTATATCCGTAATTATCGTGATAAGGCTTCCAAACATTAAATCCTATCTCTTTAACTCCACGCATAGCCTTATCTTCAGTACCCATATCGGTCATTATACAACTCTTTATATTATCCTCACTCAAAGATGTTTTCAAAAACGTAATTGCACTGCAAATTAACCCATACTTAAAAATCTCTGTTAAATTGGAATACAGTGGATCAATAACAGGACCAGCAATCGCACCAATTATCGATCTGTTTCCAGGGCTGTCATTTTCTTCTCCAAACACATCAATAAACGGATAAAACTTTGACAATTGGGAATTGCTAGTAAATATCACAATACTTCCAATGACATTTTGTGTGGTTGGTTCAAGGGCAAGAATAATCTTTACTTCGTAAGGAGAATTGATCTTGAGGTATTTTTGTGCCTCACTGTATAGACTCTTGACATTTTTATACTCTCTTGCATCGTATGCTTCTGACAGCAAACATCTTTCCATCATTTTCATTAATTTACTTGTATCAGAACAGATATCAAACCTTACACCAACAATCATGATTTCTTGCAAAATATTCTGTGGCACCAGCCAGCTATCCAAATTTTGCAAAAGCATGACACTCTTCTCCGTAGAAACTTGTGTGTTCCAGCCCACACCTTTAAAAAATGGTTTATTGTTGTTACCACCAAGTGAAATCAACGGGAACGAGCTACCTAATACAATTTCATTACATTTCCTCTCCTTTATCAAATATCGTATTGCTCTGAGGTGTAAGTTTTTCCCAATACTCTGCAAACGTTTTGATTTTTCAACCAATATGTACACAAGATGTCCGCAATTTGATTCATTGACCCATGTCAAAACAATCCCATACAAGATATTCAAAGACGAGTTACGAACAACAAAATGCTTTTGATGTTTCGCTGTGGAGCTCAACAACCCTTCGAGCCTTTTATAAAACCCATCGTTTGTAAGTTGATCACTGTTTGTTTTCAATAACTTGGTTAAACCTTGCCAGTCTCTTTCCATCAGAAACTCGTCAACCAACCATCTCCTTTTAGGTTTATGCACTGATTTTGCACTCAAGTGGTTATTTTCATTTCTACCTTCCACCGCCAGTTTCTTGTGCTTTGTCGAAAACTTCTTTTCTCCAGGAACACATCCTTGGGCTTCAAAATCCCCCATCAACAAAGATGCCAAGTTTTCTAAAGCATTATTTGTGTAGTCGTAGCAACACAAATATGCGCTTCCAATACTCTTGTTGTAAAAGAAATCGTATGGCGACAGCGTGGCAACTATAATTAATGGCTTTCTTGGCTGAACTGGACCCAACCCTTTAGTCAAAGTCAACGGGTTGACTCCGCACAATATGGAAACATACTTTACAATACCAATTTGGTACATGTTTCTTCCCGCTTCACTAGTGAGAAAAATAACTATTTTAGATTGTTCAATTAACGATTCATGTAGCGGTGTCAATCCGTTAGCAGTGTATGTTGTGTGAAGGACATTGTATGATTTTGTTTTGTTGATTGGATGGTTAGATAAAAAGTCGCCGAATTTCTGAAACACCTCCTCTCCAGTAAACAACCGTTGACTTGACCCTGTTTGTTTACACGGGTATATCGGGTTTAGTAATGGCGTTAGCAACAAAATAGAGTCAATTTGGTCGCTACCTCTAGCACTTAAATGCTTTGGGATAGGTAAAGTTCCATCAAAATCACGTATCAATGTGGTTGATTTCTTATAAGCCAATGACGAAAGTTTCTGATGCTGCTCCCACACCACGGGACATTCGTTTCTAAACAAAGTTGGTGGTAACTTGGCTGATACTTCACCTTCAGGGAAAAGTTGTGTCCAGCTCGGCAATCTTGTCTGCAATTTATTTATTCGCTTCAAACTTTTTAGTACTGTTTCTTCGTCCAAATTCCCGTTTACCACGGCCGTTTTAATTGAGTCAATAGCTTCGTTTTGCAATTCCATGTCATGACACACCATCACCAAATCGCAGCCGGCATTGATTGCCAAAATCACCCCTTGGCCTAACCCCACAGAATGGTAAAGAGCTTCCATCTCTAAACACTCACTAATAACAAACCCATCAAAGTTCAATTCTTGTCGTAGCAACTGGTTAATCACAACTGGGGAGAGACATGCATGCGTTTCGTCGGGGCTAATATTGGGCACACCACACCCAGCAGCACTTATTCCATCTAACAACCCTTCATTGATCAACATTTCAAATGGCACAACATTAAAATGCCTCAATTGTTCTAACGAGTCACCCATCATGGGTAGTTCTAGTAATGAGTCAACAGCAGCGTTTCCAATACCCGGGAAGTGTTTCCCCACGGTGAATAACCCTCCATCTTGTAAACCTTGGGCACACATACGCCCATACTTGACCACATCTTCAATGGTGGTTCCAAAACTCCTGACTCCCACCAACTGATGTGATAGTTTTGTCACAACATCCAACACGGGACCCAAGATTATAGAAAACCCTATTTTCTTTATTTCAATAGCTATTGCTCTCAGAATCTCATACACCAATTGAGGATCACCTGTCGCTGCTAGCGCCATCGCCCCAGGGTACTGAGTTAAGAAGTCGGGGTCAAACAACGAGTTCATCATCCCACCTTCCTCATCTATGGCAAACATGATTGGATACTTGTACCTCCCCTCTGTCATGGCAATATACTGAAGGTCTTTGATCAATTTCGTCATCTGCTCCACATTAAAGGCATTTTTCCGCGATAATATCATGGCCGATACATGGTGTTCAACAATTAAATGATACGCTTGAGGGGTAACGGTGGTACCTTGAAATCCCCCACATAATAATTGTCCAGCATAAAATGTGGACATTTTTTGCTTCAACTGTTACTTAGGGTTTGTATAGGTGAAGAGGTTGAGCGTATAAGTTTTTAAAGATTGTTTTGGTTTTGAGAATTTTTTTTTATGGGCAAACGACACTACCACAACTTAATTTCCCCACCAACAAGACCATTATAACGTGCCTCTGATATATTAATCAACAGTGAGAGTATTGGGAGTAAACTACGTATAAACGTTTTGCCTAATTGGTTGAGGCAATTGTGATGATCAACACTTTACCATCCCAATTAGGATAATGGAAATAAAAGAAAGTAAAATTCTTATTGCCAAAAATTTGACACAAAATCTATGTAACCTAATTGGGAAAATTATTTTTTTTCGATTGACAATTGTTCGTTTCCATAATCCATCAAGTTGCAAAAAAAAAAAGAGATCACTAATTGTTAGTCAGTTTAAAGACTACGTCAAACTGGTGTTCTGAAACATTTTAAAGGAGTAACGAACTACTTAACATATTCGTGACGCCACTAATTGCGATGATGGAAAAATCCAATTAGTTACGAAAGGTTTGTTTGTTTTGTTCACCAAAAATTACGCGAAAAAAAAACATCCGAAGGAGGAAAAACCTTAAAAAAAAAAACGAACGAAGCTTCATCAAAAACCTGCTTCCTATTTCAGTAATTATATACTACTTCTATAACCGTAAAATGATATTGGTTACGACAGGTTACCTTCTTGTGGAAATGTTTACATAAACTTGTCCCTGGCAGGTGTTTTTCACACACCCCCCCTTTCAATGGGATCTTATAAAAGTTTTGATTTATGTCCTCCCCCAGTCCATTTTTCTTCCAACAAACACAACAACAACCAATATGATTCCCAATCTTATAATCCTACTTGCCATATCTATTGTGGCATCTGCGTCAAATATTGCAGCATACTGGGGACAAAATGCTGGAGGAGATCAACAAACTTTGGGAGATTACTGTTCTTCTAGTCCTGCAAGCATTATAATACTTTCGTTTCTTGATGGGTTCCCCAATCTTCTGTTGAACTTTGCTAATCAATGTTCTGGGACATTCAGCAGCGGTCTTGCCCACTGCTCTCAAATAGGATCAGATATCAAATCGTGTCAACAACAAGGCAAGACAATTTTACTTTCACTTGGAGGAGCCACAGGCAATTACGGGTTTTCTTCCGACTCAGAAGCAGTTCAATTTGCAGGAACATTATGGAATAAATTTGGAGGTGGGAAAGACTCAGAAAGACCTTTTGACGATGCAATTGTTGATGGGTTTGATTTTGATATTGAAAATAAAGACCAGACAGGTTATGCTGCCTTAGCGACTCAATTAAGAAAATATTTTAGCACTGGAACTAAATCTTATTACTTGTCAGCTGCTCCACAATGCCCATACCCTGATGAGTCGGTTGGTGACTTAATGTCCCAAGTTGATTTAGATTTTGCATTTATACAATTTTATAACAACTACTGTTCGCTCAATCAGCAATTCAACTGGAACTCATGGAGCAACTATGCCAGAGGTAAAAGTATTAAACTTTATTTGGGCCTTCCTGGCTCATCATCGTCTGCTGGCTCCGGATTTGTTGGTTTGTCGACTGTTCAAAGAGCCGTGGCTAGTATCAAGGGGGATCTGAGTTTTGGCGGTATATCTATTTGGGATATTTCCTCAGCAGAAAATGGTGGATACCTCAACCAATTACATCAAGCTTTGAGTGGATCAGGAAGTCCAGCAGCTCCTTCAAATTCATACCAACCAAACACACCACTCACAAGAACTTATGGTGGAAGCACTGCTACTGCATCAGCTTATATTTCAGTTGGATTTACAGCAGGAGCCACACACGGATCTACAACCACCAATGACCTTCTCGCCTGGATAGATAATTTATTTGGTTCATCTCAATCCTCTGTACAACAATACGCCACACCAGTCCAGTCTGTCACAGCAACGCCACAACCTGTTGCTGCTACTACTACATCTGCTCCAAAACCCACGGCGTCAGCGTTCAATTGGTTTGGTTGGTTTGATGGAACAACCACCTCCACGACGCTACAAACTGTGTACTCAACTGTCCCAGCAGATCAAACAGTATATGTGACATTAACTACCACAGTGGGCAGCCAAATGCTACAATCCTTATTCGACAAAAGAGATGTTATCGCTGAAGCAAAATCTACAAACTTGCAAATATGCTGGTTGTTATTTATTCCACTACTTGCTCTTATATGTTCATAGCATCATTCCAGTCAGGGAAAATATTTGGTAGATCCAAATTGTTCATAAAGTCTAGAATAGGAGCCTCATCTAATACCAATAAATTCAGAATATCCGGTTTCTTTTCTATATTCCCGTAGTCACGCATCTTGAACCGCAACTGATCGTAATCTGTAGACCTGGCAAACACTTCTTTCATCTCTTTCAAGGTATTGATCCAGCTTTTCCCTAAACCCCATGAGTCCAGCCACGAAAATAACGTTTCTAAATTATCATGAGCCATTTTCTGGTATTTCTTTATAATATCTCCATTGAAATGTGTTTTCATAACTTTTTTGGGATATGCGGCAATATACAAACATGTAGCAGCCGTACTGAAAACGTGGAAACCAGTAAACGGAGCAATGACCATTAAATTCAACGGTTTAAGCAATTTCGGTATCTGGTCCAACTTGTCCAACGAGTCAAATAGTATAGTAGCCTGTTCTTTCCACCATCCTGGCGGAGACGCTTCTGGAGATGCATAAAAGTATTCTCTGTTGAGAAATACCCTGCATAGCAATAGCAACCCACTAAAGTATGCGAAATCAGAAGCTGAGCCACCGGCAATGTGTGCTTGCAAATTAAATTCATTATACTTGAGCTCTGCTGGCAACTTCTCTTCAAAGTTATCTAACTTCTTGGAAAGCGTATAGTATGGAGCAGTAGATTCCCATGGCGGTATTTTTTCTAGTTTGGCACCGGTGATGCCCACCCACCGAGATATTTCTCTCCATGTCTCGAACAACACAATTTGATATCCACACAATGACAAGTCGACCAACTCGCCACTTCTCAATGGCTGTTCTTTACCGACTCCAAATATGAATTCCTTTTCGTTACAAGGTAGCCTTACTTTGATTTCGTCTAATGAAATGCACGTGTGACTGCTGCGTCCACTAGAATTGCAACGGTCCATCATATACACTGACCACATTGCACGTCGTTTCATTTCCATGCGGATAAAATTTTCTGTATCTGAAAGACCAGCTTCTGGTTTTGGTTCGTCGTCCAAACCTAGTATCAAAGCCATTCTGGCGGCAATCCCAACATACATATAACTCCTAGACGCATTGCCTTCACCCCACTCGTGGCTGCTCAAAATGCACAATGCCTGAACACGCTCAATGGAAGGTTCATCGAACCGTAGTAGTTTCCGAGCATGCCATCCGAAATATTTAGAAGCATTTGATGCAAACCCAGGTGCTGCCACACTATTGAAAGAGGGGAAAAACGATTCTGCTTCGGATTCATCGAATTCACCAAAAATTTTGGGCATTTCTGGATGCAACCGGGCACACAACGCAAGGATCGCTAATAGTACTACTGGGTCGGGAACGTTTCGTTTTGGTCGATAATCTTGTATGTATGTCAGTGGGTCGAACTCTTTTGACCTTAGGAATTGGAAAAAAGAGGGTTTGTGAAACAACGGAAAAATTCCCTTGTATTGGTTCTCGAAAAATATCTCTGCTGTTTCAATTATTAGTTTCTTATCTGGTAGGAACACAGTTGATTTTGGAGGCGACTTTGATGCAAACTCTTTGGTCAACTTTCGTTTCTTCAACTGGGATGTCTTTAAAGTGTAGGTACACTCCAAGTCCAACGATGCACACCGATGACACCGTGTTGAGTCTGAGTTGTTGATACATTTAATTTTGCTTGAACGACATAGATTACAAGCAACACTGGCTCGGGGTGTAGTTGTTGAATTTGACATGGATAGGTTCAAAAGAAACAAAAAAGAAAAAAAAAAAAAATGGAAATCCACTTTAATTATACTAAAATTGAAAACTGTGGATTATCACGAAATAAATGCTGCATATTTTGTAATACCAGAGAAACACAAAACTAGCCCAACACAAATAAAGTGGGAATACACATTTGTCTTCGAAACAGGGGTGCCTTCAAATCTACTTTACTAGGTCTTAGTAATAAGGAAGAGCCAAACTAAAGTGTATTTTGACAATTCTGTTGGAGTCAGAAAAAAAGTGACCAAAAAAAAAAATTTCGTTTCAAAACTACAACTTCCAGAGTCCATCACAATAACACACAATGGAAGTAGCTACATCCAATCCACAACCTAAACCTCAAACCATCAACAAACAAGTTACGTTTCAGTTTGCCAATGAATGTGATTTAGAGATTCACTGTTCGCCCTTTGGTTTGAGTGGGTTATATATAAAAATCAATGGCACCGATATCATGGGCATTGGGTCCACCATGGGGCTAATAACGGGATCAACTAGAGGCTTGATACATTACAACGATAGTAACGATTTAATTGATCAGAAATACAAGTTATATGTTGTGATAGATGATGACGATATGTTGAGAATTGATTTCACCAAAATATACACTGACGCTTCAAACGACAACAACGAGAAACAGATTCAGGAAGTACCAACATTGGTATTTCGAGGAAAGTGTCCGGAAGGTAGACCTGACACTATCGAACCTTTTATAGGGATCTTCTCTTTTGAAAGAGAAACATAAGAAAGTAGAGATTAGTAGATATATAGGTAACTATGAATTTGTGACGTAAATGTGTTCCCACGGTAGATTCAAATCCGCTAGCCTTTTTTTTTTTTTGGTGGTGCATTTCCCGCCTACCACTAGGGGTTTTCCCCCGCAACAGACACACAAGATGTTCTAAACGGAATATCTAGATTAAGAAAAATGCCGATTAATTAAACTATGGTAAACGACGGATATCTCTACCATTAAGCTCACACATAAGATCAACAAGATTGATAGTATCACCTTTCATCATGAACCACATTATCATAGTTTGATTGGAGAGGAAATGAGCGAGGAGGAAAAAACAAGCGTTTCCTGCAGACAAACACCTTACCCATTGAAGCCTCGGCTCAAATGTTGGAGAAGATTTTGATAACGAGAAGTTTCAAGGGCGAAAAAAAAATAAAAATGTTCCATTTCCATAATCTCTAATTTCTCCCCACATAATCTTGATTCCCTCACATTTTTTTACTTTTTCACAAGCAAAATAACAAGAATATAAAATATTACCAATCTTTCCCCAAATGAAATTGTAAAGTTTTTTTTCGTTCTTCACTTTTTCTTTCAATAGCTAACTACATATATCAACAACATGGATAGATTAAATCAATTAAGTGGTCAATTAAAACCAACTTCAAAACAATCCCTTACTCAAAAGAACCCAGACGATGTTGTCATCGTTGCAGCATACAGAACTGCCATCGGTAAAGGTTTCAAAGGGTCTTTCAAATCTGTGCAATCTGAATTCATCTTGACTGAATTCTTGAAAGAATTTATTAAAAAGACTGGTGTCGATGCATCTTTGATTGAAGATGTTGCTATTGGTAATGTTTTGAACCAAGCTGCTGGTGCCACCGAACACAGAGGTGCTAGTTTGGCTGCAGGTATTCCTTACACTGCTGCTTTCCTTGCCATCAACAGATTGTGTTCCTCAGGGTTAATGGCCATTTCTGACATTGCCAACAAAATCAAAACCGGTGAAATCGAATGTGGTCTTGCTGGTGGTATTGAATCCATGTCTAAAAACTATGGTAGTCCAAAAGTTATTCCAAAGATTGACCCACACTTGGCTGATGACGAACAAATGAGTAAATGTTTGATTCCAATGGGTATCACCAACGAAAATGTTGCTAATGAATTCAACATTCCAAGAGAAAAACAAGATGCCTTTGCTGCTAAATCTTATAGTAAAGCCGAAAAAGCCATCTCCTCTGGAGCTTTCAAAGATGAAATCTTACCAATCAGATCCATTATCAGATCCCCAGACGGTTCTGAAAAAGAAATCATTGTCGATACCGACGAAGGTCCAAGAAAGGGTGTTGACGCTGCTTCCTTGAGCAAATTGAAACCAGCATTTGGTGGTACTACCACTGCCGGTAACGCTTCTCAAATTTCAGATGGTGCTGCTGGTGTTTTATTGATGAAGAGAAGTTTGGCTGAAGCCAAAGGTTACCCAATTGTTGCTAAATACATTGCTTGTTCAACTGTTGGTGTTCCGCCAGAAATCATGGGTGTTGGTCCAGCTTACGCCATTCCAGAAGTGTTGAAGAGAACTGGATTGACTGTGGATGACGTTGATGTGTTTGAAATCAACGAAGCTTTTGCTGCTCAATGTCTTTACTCAGCTGAACAATGTAATGTTCCAGAAGAAAAATTGAACATAAACGGTGGTGCCATCGCTTTAGGTCATCCTCTTGGTTGTACTGGTGCCAGACAATATGCCACTATCTTGAGATTGTTGAAACCAGGTGAAATTGGTTTGACTTCTATGTGTATCGGTAGTGGTATGGGTGCTGCCTCCATATTGATTAAGGAATAGGCGTCTTATGAATCAAAAATAAATGTGTGTATTGTATAGCAAGTAATGAACATACAAATGTAACAGACATCTACATGTAAGATACTAAATATTACAAATAAAAGAAATAAAAAAATATAAATAACTACATTAAAAATATAACTGTCTCGGCATTGTCTTTTTCTGTATCATTTGAAATAAACATTGGAACTCTTTCTGTTTTCTTGAACTATTGAAGTCTGTTCTTGATCGTCTTTTTGTGATTGATGAGCTCTGTGGGGAAAATATACCACGTTTATCGGTGGGAGGTAATATACGCTGTTGATGGGGTAATATTTGTATTTGTCGACAGACTTGACATCCAAAGCCAACTGGTTGGTCGAATATGATAATGGTGGTATTTGTGTATTGTCTTTTTCGTCGTCGTCGCCAGATGAGATTGGTGATTCTCCAGTTCCATTTTGGGTGTGGGGTAGTTGGTCTTCCTGGCCAGCCACATCACCTTCACTGTGGTTGTGATGGTCATCTTCATCTTCTGGCTCGTCTTCATGCTCCACAACGAATCCATCGTCTTCATCTTCCTCTGCATCTGCTGCAGCTCTAAATTTGAGCTCAGACGATTGTCCTGCTATCTTGAATGATGACTTGGAACTAGCAGATCGACCCTTGATTAGAATATCGTTTCTTTCAGCGTAGAAGCTTGGGTTACGACCACGAACAATTATGGGCTCACTAACTAGTTCAGCCAACAATATTTCATTGTTACCACCACCGCCATCATTGGCCACATCAATATCGTAATCATCGTAATAAATATCAGCAACAATACAACTCAACTTGGCTTTTAAATGGTAATAGTTTTGAAACGTCAAACTCCCGTTGTTTGGTGTTGCATTTTTAAATTGTAATTTTTTCACCACAAAGTACTTGTCAATCATTCCATTGCTGATAGGTTCATCGTTCAATATTATGACATATTCGTTGGTGTTGATATATGTAGGCAGAACATTGTCAGCTTTGTATTCATAATTGGAAGGCAAACTCATTTTTCTTGCTTCTTTTTCCCGTTCTCTCTCTATATCCTTGTTCTCGTTCTTGATAATTATAGGAACTCCTTTGCTGTTTGAATTGTTAGCTGCTGCCAGCAACTCTATTTTGAAATATTTAATCACTCTAGTTGTAGTGTAGCCATACTCGCTGGTCTGTAGTTTCAACAACTTTGAATCATTTTTAAATCCACGAATGCTCATATTGGCTGATATTTGAATATAGTTGCGTCGATAGCATGACACAACTTTAGGATTCTCTTTTTTGTTGACAACAGTTTTAGGAAGCTCGTCTTCGCCACGCTGTGATTCATTCTGAGTGAAGATGTAATTATTATTATCAATATCGTTGGTGAGAAATCTTCCATTTAAAAACCCGTTGAAATCAATAGTGACTTCATTATTGTCCTTGTCTATTATTTTATAATCATTTGAAGACGTTGTGCCAGATTGTTTGAGATCAAGTAATCGTTTCAATTTACTAGGTTTGTAGTCGATTTGAACCTCGAGATTTTTTACGTCTCGTTTTCTACTCTTGGCTTTTTTCCTCTTTGGAGTCGATGAGCCACTTTGGGTATCCATACGTGTATCCTTGGCTCCATTCTGTGGTTGTGGCATTGGCTGTGGTTGTTGTAAAGCTTGCAGCTGCAACAACTGTTGCTGATATAGACCATTTAAATTGGTAATGCTACTATTCGTACTGGCAAACCATTCATCATACTCACCAGGATATTTTGCATAAGAACCAGTTCTTGGGAAGTTAGACACCATTTGTTGTTGTCCAGGAAGTGTTGAAGAAAGAAAACTTTGTTGCTGGGGATTATTGGGTTGTTGGAACATCAGTTGCATACCTGGGTTGTAACTCATCATGTGTTGTGATATAGATGGGTTCATCTCAAAAGGCATATACCCATTATAATGATGTGAATACTGTTGTGGTTGTTGCTGTGATCTTTCTTCTTGGCCATCTTCCATATCGTTTGATCTATTGATAAAATTGTTATTACTTAAAAACTCTTGAAAACTGCTTGGTAATCCTGAATTGCTCGGAGCGTTGGTAAGTTTTGAGTCTTTCAAAAATACTGAACCCATATCGTAGTCTTCAGATTTAGATGCATGGGGACTAGTAGCATTTGAAGGTGACGAATTGACTGTTGAAGGGCGTAAAAGATCTGGCAAGAACAAAGAAGCCAAGTCCTCGATTCTCTCTTTATTTGAATCCATTGTGGGTGTGGCTCGAATGATTCCTTTTTTTTTCTTATGGGTTTGGTCTGGAATTTATATTACTTCACTTGTGGGGGAATACCTATGACCACTTTCTTGATTCTTCACGTAGATGCGTGTGGAGGGAAAGTTAAAAAAAAAATAAACAAAAAAAAAAAAATAAATGTCAAAAATGTCGTTTTAACAAGATCTCAAAAATGTCCTTGGAAAATCTCTTGCCCAAGATTGGTTATACTAATAAGAATTCTTATTCCCAGGTTATTTTGAGAATATTCAGGGTGAGGGTTAAAATAATTTGACTTTTGTCTGTTTTTGCAGCTTTTATTTTTTTTTTCCACTGGAGATAAGTAGTTTTTAAATCCAGATTTACCAACGAAAGTATTAGCGGATGAGGATGAAAAAGGTTTGGGGAGGCAAATGTCGAGGAAAAAGACCCAGTTAAGTACTCTTGTAATTTCCAGGGTGAAGATTAAGTTTTGAATTGATATGAGATAACAACCCAACAACAAAAAAAAATGTAGTTTAAACTTAAAATGGTGGTAAATTGGCGCTTGAAGATGGTTATTTCTTGTAGAATAGCAAAATTCCAAGCCAAAAAAAAAAAACACAATTCTTTAACAATCTAAACCTTATTAGCTAGTTTTTGTTTTAGGTTTGATACTTTTGGTAACAAAAGAAAGCTTAATTATGGTTGTGGTTGGTGAAAAAAAAAATCACTATTCTGAAATTTTAAACTTATCGGATATTTCACTAAACAACAATTGGGGAAGAAAAAACACAAACAATGAAAGCAAATTAATATGAAATTTCCAAGTCTTGTTTAGTTTGTATTGTTCAGATTGACATACCCAATACATGCTTTTATAGACCATCTTGAACTCAGGCAAATAAAATAAATCATGCTATTTAGTGATCAAAGAAAGGTAACAACCACAGAAAAGGATGACAGGACGCCTTGTAGAAGGGAGACACCACAGGAGAAAGAGTGAGTCTACCATTGTGGTTTATGATTCTATTGTTTTGTTCGTAATCGTTTTGATAAAAATGTCACAAAAGAACAATAACTTGGTTTTGGCGTAATTGTCAAATTATTTTATTTCCCAATTTAATTATTGTCATATTATTTTTTACACCATTTTTTTTATTTTCTTGGTTGATTTGTCTCACAGCCCATAGATCTGGTTTACCCTAGAGACCGCCTTGTAGTCTCGCCTCGTTGCAACACTGTCGCATTTTTACGATAGTTCTGTGTCGAGAGAGGTGGTAAAATAATAACATGAAATCAACAAGGCTAAAGAAGTGTTTGCTAACTGACCTCTAGAATTAATGTCGTTCGATTTAGTATCATGCCATGGATTAACTTTCTTGGTGCTTGAGAAACTTCTTAACTTTAAACAATCTTGTCCAATGACTAGCTCAAGAAAAGTGACATGGTAGTGTTAAGATTCTTTTTTTTTTGTTTTGAGATCTGTAACTTAAAATGGAATTCACTTGCATAACTTTGCATGAGATAGTCTCTATCTTATCAACTCTCCCCTCCTCCTCGAGAGAAAATATTCAAGAAATTGCTGCAAACAAGAAAAGCTTCACGCTTCTAATGAGGAGAAAGAGTTTCTGGATCATGTGTTTTATAGGATTGCTTAGTGGTTAAGGTTTTTTAGATTGCTGGAAATGAATCTTGGATTTCCGAAAAACTACAAGTATACCCACGACATGGTTAGGAACTAAAAGGAAACAAATTATACCAAAAGGGGGATTACATAATCTACTGTTAGGCATTTGGGTAAAAAAAAAGTGCTATTAAAGAGTGCCCCAATTTAAAGTTATGTTCTCATTAAACTTTTATAGTTTGTATTCTCATTGGAGTTGTTTGTTGAATAGAAAGCACAAACAAAGGACTAAGTACTGGACAGATGACGATTGTAATCAAATGAATGCCACTTTTTGTGTAAAGATATGGAAACAATAAAATCCAACATTTGTGGGAAATGTGGAATATACTTTAAAAAGTGCAAAGTCGTGATTACATAATCGCTATTATGCAAACCTCTAAAATCATTGAAACAACTTTTAACTTCTAAAGTTGAAAGCAAGAATCAATATCGAGGGGAGAACTCAAACTTTTGCTATGCAAGTGAAGATTGTATTCCCACAGGGATATCCTTTCTATCACTGGTAAAAGTGTGAACAATGAAAGCTAAAAACAAAAAGAGCCCACCCAAAAACAGAGTTTGAAATAAAGTTAATTGATAAACATTCATTGACACCACCACCACCACTGTTTTATCTCCGCCAAGTTACCAGCCCCGCCACTATCTCCTCTAACATGAAGAAAAGGTTATTGGGGAAGAGAATTTTCTAGAGCATGAAAATGTGATTGCCCGCGCTGACGCCTTCCATTTTAGAACCCACCAAAAATAAGCTCAACGTTTTTTTCAGTCCCCGACAAAAAAAAAACAAGGTTTCTACAACCAACACTATAGAACAACTTCAACATGGTTAAACAAGAAGACTTTGCTGTAGAGCAGTTTATGGATAAATATGAGACTAAAATCGAGTGGAACATGGCAGAGACGTGTACTGCTTCCCTCAGTTTCAATGAATTGTTTGAATTGATTCCCGACAAGTCAGTATCCCAATCACTTCAACAGAAAGTGTTTGATACACGGTTAACTTATGGGCATATTAAAGGATCTCCAGAATTGAAACAGGCAATTGCTCAGTTGTACAATGATGAAGGAGGGTCAATTACTGCTGACGATATAGTTATCACTAATGGGGCTATTGGTGCCAACTTTTTGACATTGTATGCTATAGTTGATCAAGGGGATAAAGTAATTGTAGTAAATCCAACGTACCAGCAATTAGCATCGGTCTCAAGAGTTTTTTCTGGAGCTTCAGAAAACATTATTCCATGGAATTTGAATTTTGAGGACAATTATTTACCAAATTTAGACGAATTGCAAAACTTGGTCGACACGCACAATCCCAAACTTGTTATTATTAACAACCCTAATAACCCAACAGGAGTCGTGTGGGGCCATACGATTATGGAAAAGATTGTTGGGATTTGTTCTGCTAAAGGTATCTACATTTTGTGCGATGAAGTTTATCGTCCATTGTATCACTCTACAGACGACAAACCCAAGTCAATCGTCAACTACGGCTACGAGAAAACAATTTCTACTTCGTCCACTTCCAAAGCGTTTGCGTTGGCTGGGCTCAGGTTGGGGTGGATTGTGACCAAAGATCAAGATATCATTCAGAAACTTTACTCAAAACGTGACTACAACACTATTTCTGTTTCCGCTATAGACGATATGCTTGCAACAGTGGCTCTATCAAACTACAAGCACATTCTTGCCCGAAGCTATGATATATGCCAAACCAACCTTCAAATTTTGGAAAAGTATATTGACAGCACTCCGTTGTTGTCGTGGGTAAAGCCCAAAGGTGGGTCAACCTGTTTTGTGAAAGTAAACATCGACAATATCGATACAATGGACATGTGTGTTGAGTTGGTTGAGAAATACAAAACATTGATTGTTCCTGGTGAAGTTTTTGATAATAAAAAGGGGTACTTGAGAATTGGATTTGGGAACAGTACCCAAGACATCAAGCAAGGTCTAGCACGGTTGTCGGAATATTTTGAATCTAAGGGCTATTAGATTTGATAACAACCTGGTTGCATTTAGATCTATTTATAGAAATAAATCATTTATGTAGAGTAGAGTGTTTAGACAAAAAAATGTATTTACTATGATGTCACATCAACTTCACCGACAACGGTTTCCCGCGTAATATTGCCCTACCATACCTATAAATAAGATCAAATCGAAGATACAAACATTCGTATTAAGCCGGTCCTACAGAAAGCCGTTCAAACGTTCACCAATAATATTCAAAAGATAAAAAAAATTAAACTAAAACGTAAATCAAAATAAAAAATAATTGAAAAGTTGCTAAAAATAGCGGAAATAGTGTTGTGCAAACCCAATCTCCTAACTATCGCCATAGCTGTATTCCCGCTCGGGCTGGACACTATGTGTGCCACAGGTACCCCCACTGATCTTGTTCATATGAACAGGATATAAAAGCTATTGTTTCTTGAAATTCTCTCATCTAATTTAGTTCTGAAATTCTCATAAGCTTCACGAGCATACACAGAATCAGCGACAACAACAACAGTTACTTTCGTCGCTCTCCCACCCCACTTCCTATCCATTCTACACTAAAAAAAAACCTGAAACCCAAAAAAAAAATTTTTTTTGCTCACTACTAGTTGTCCTTTTTAAACTTTCTCTTGAACAGCAGTTTTATAAAAAACCAATTTCCATAATGGATCAACAAGAAGCACCCATATATTATGGCAGATCCGTAAATAAGGTCTACAACCAGGAATTTATCATTGATAGTCGATTCAAAATAGTCAAGGAGTTGGGCCATGGCGCCTATGGTATTGTGTGTTCAGCAAAATACGATAATGGGTCCAAAAAGGTTCCTGATTCAAACAACGGTAATGCCTCATCTTCAGCTAATGCATCGTTTGTGGCAATCAAAAAGATCACTAATATTTTCAGCAAGAACATCTTATGTAAACGTGCTTTGCGTGAGTTGAAGTTGTTGCAGTTTTTCAGAGGCCATAAAAATATAACATGTTTATATGATTTGGACATTATCCCCAATCCCATGACAGGCGAGTTTAATGAAATATATTTATACGAAGAATTAATGGAATGTGACATGCACCAAATCATTAGATCTGGACAACCATTGTCCGATCAGCACTACCAGTCGTTTATTTATCAGGTATTGTGTGGATTGAACTTCATCCATTCGGCTGATGTGTTGCATCGTGATTTGAAACCAGGTAACTTACTTGTCAATGCCGACTGTGAGCTTAAAATTTGTGACTTTGGTTTAGCAAGAGGGTTTTCTGAGAACCCCGACGAAAATGCTGGGTTTATGACAGAGTATGTTGCCACCAGATGGTACAGGGCACCAGAAATTATGTTGAGTTTCACCAACTACACTAAGGCAATCGACATCTGGTCTGTTGGTTGTATCTTGGCAGAACTTTTGGGGGGCAAGCCACTTTTCCGTGGCAAAGATTATGTGGATCAACTTAATCAGATTTTAATGATATTAGGTACCCCACCAGAATCCACGTTACAAAGAATAGGGTCCCACAGAGCCCAGAACTATGTCAGATCTTTGCCGATTACGAGAAAAGCTAGCTACGAAGAACTTTTCCCTGACGCCAACCCGTTGGCGTTGGATTTATTGGAAAGAATGTTGACTTTAGACCCACGTGAGAGAATTACAGTTCGAGATGCATTGAATCATAAGTACTTAGAGCTTTGGCATGATCCTAAAGAAGAAATTGAGTGCCAAGTCAAATTTGATTTCAAGTCGTTTGAGACTGTAGATGGGTTGGACGAAATGAAACAGTTGATCATGGATGAAGTTCAGAAGTTTCGTGAATTTGTGAGGAAGCCAATTGAGAAACAGCAGCGAATACAAATGCAGCTACATATGCAAAAACGTGAAGAACAGCGACAAGAGGAGGAAGAGAAAGAGCTACTAGAACAGCAAAGACAGTTTCCAGCTCAAGAGAGTATGGATATTTCTCAGACCCCTTACAATAACTTGGAAACGAATATAGGTACTCCTCAGGTTGAAGATGATTATCCCAGACCACAAGAGTTGGATGAGTTTACTTTTTCAAATTTGGAATCTTCAAGCTCCATGAATTTGTTCCAAGACATGGCTAAACCATCAGGAGAAGAGTATATAAAGCTAGAGGAAGAGCTTGGGTTTGGATTAGATGGTGCTATGTTTAACAACTACTGTAACGACCACCAGTAGTTGAAACACACAACCACGTTATCCCGGGGTATGTTACTCTCGAATTAGTCTATCCATTAGTGGTGGTTATTATATATATTGACCTTTAGTACCTCCTTTTACTTTATTTTTATATTTATATTTAGTCTATATACGATTTCTCCATAGTAATTCACAATCTAATCTTATCTTTATTCAATCAACTACTAAGTTAATATACTATATCTAAATAGGTCACCGCTTTTGGCAAAGCACCAAAGTGTGGATTCGTCTAGATGAAAAGAATCTATTTTACCATCTTTTATCAATCTCGATAAGTCAATAGTTAAAAGTGGAACCTCGATCGAGGGAACTAATTTGTCGTTCTCTATAGGACAGATTATAATCTGATTTGTTGACTTTTTCTTGTAGTGTCTCTTTAACCTGATTTCATAGAGCGATTTGTAAAGTGTGACTGCCACCTCGATTTGGTCGCTCGATAATGGAGTTTTGGTAGTGTTTGTATCTTGCAAGAGCATATTCATGCTAGTTGTGTGGAGCTGGTTGTCTTCGATTGATCTGTTTCTTGTATGGTGATTACGTCTTGCCAACGGACTTGGGCTCAACAATACCGGCTTTCTTTCGTGTGATGTTTTAGAACGACTCTCTCTTGGGCTTGTTGGTGTGGGTTTGAGATGCGATTTCTTGATTTTTGGCAACGCCTTGTAGTCAAACTCCCACACGATTATTTTACCGTCATAGCCACAGCTGACCAACTTGTAAACCAGGGTGCTAAAATCGTCTTTGACAAACTTGGTGGATTTCACAATATTTGTATGTCCTTTGAATCTTCCAACAATTTGGATATCCTTGATAAGTGGAGGGTACATTTCTTTTGTTTCTTTCAGTCTTGTTTCAGACCCGGAATGAGCACTGTTGACAGTCCCGCTCCTCGACCGACGTCCAGAACTTTTATGCAACAAGCCATTGACATTGTAGTAGCTCATTTTGAACACTTCAATCAAGTCGCCCTTGCCAACAACACTAAAGAATTTAAAGTCAGGTGAAAACTCAATATCAGTTATGCTTGTGTTGAAATAGTTGGAGATTATATCGGTAGTAATAACCTGTTGTTTATCGCCGTAGTTGCAGTTGTATGTGAAAATGAAATCAACAAACCTGACATACCCATCGTCAGCGGCAATTGCGAGAATCAACGGTTGTGCTTCAGATGGTTGCAACGGTTTATTTATCGGTAAGGTTGAGCTTAGCGAAGTAATGGGTTTGTGGCTCACTTTAAAGTGACCCAAAACAAACGAGTTATCGACCTTGCCTAGCGGACTCAAATCAAACTTTTTGAAAAACGTTGTTGAGACGTCTTTGTCGACGACCGATTTTGAATAACTGTCTTTGACACCATACGGGTTTAGTATCACCACCTCCCCATTTGAGTATCCAGCAACAACTAGATACTCGTAGTTTGGGTGACGAATTGCTTCAATGCAAGTCACTGCATCCACTTCCGAAAGTTTCTGGACTTTCAACGCATCAAATAGTTGATACTTTTGTTCATTCAATTTCAAAATCATAATCTCCCCTGAGTGGAATCCTATGATAGCCACTGGATCTTCGTTAAGCACAAATGTGGATAAGGCGGTAATTATGGAATTGAATTCAAGACGAAGAACAGGCTCTTCGGTGTCTGGTGGACCTGTTGTGCGTTCTTTTTTTACGGTATTCAAATATTCCGATTTTTCGTTCAACGCAAACACGTTCAACACGTTCACATGTGATGAGACAAGAAGCTTAGCTGCAGTAATTGGTTTGGAGTTCAAGATTTTTACGTTGCTATTTCCTAAATCGTCAAACAAATCGTTTTTCACAAATAGTTTATTGAAATTGCTTGCAAGTTTATTAAATGAAAGTGTTTTGTTATCCGCAAAAGGGTTCTTCGAGCGGTTCCAATCAACAATTCTAGTTATGCATCCAGGATTCAAGTTGATGATCTTGAATGGATCGTGGGCTAATGCATTCACGTTGGCCCCAATGTGCATATACCCTTCCAGGGCCTTGTCGCTTTTGCTCACTAGATTGTCAAACAAATTGGTGATATGAAGTGGCAACGAAACGTACGTTGTTGACTCGTTTTTGTTTAGCCCAGGTCTAGCAACATTCAAATAAGTGTAGTCCAACTTGATAGTTGCATTTGTAGTGGATTTCGGCCAAATAAGTTCGCCACACTCATGGGGTATGTCGTCCAAGGGATAATGGACATTATCATCTAAACCAGTGTACCCAGGACACACAGAGTTTAAAAACGGGGTTAAGCTTGGCACTTGAGAAGAAGGGTCCATCGGTGTCGAAGGTGTTGGTGGTGTTGTCCAAGACTTTATGAAACTTGCTTTCATTCAAGAAAAAACTGGTCACGTTACTTGAGAGTACCTGTATATAATTTGGTTTCATTTTTTTAGAGTCTCTCCAAAAAAAAAAAAGACCTTTTAGAAAATATTTATCTGAACTTACTACCAACTATTTAGTTCTTCCTACCAGTACTGTCAAGGGGTATATGAAGTGAGACATGGATATGAGAGCTACAATATATACGACATGACTAAGAGAAGTCCGTTCTGGTTGTGACAGGCTTTGCTTAGTCCTTGCCCAAACTTTACCCAGTTCTTCCCCTCATCTTCCCACTACTTCCACCAATGGCAAACCACACATAGTATAAGAGACAACTTGTCAGGCTAGTATAATGATTGGGATGGCCATGCAACGGGTATACTCATCCATTGAACGTCGTATCTGCTGCGTTTCACGAGATTTGCCACAATTTTGGTGTGGCAGCTAGTTCCCCAAATAGAACGGGCCATGAAGTCACCACCAGCTACAACTACGCCATGGGAAGACCACTACCCCAACGTGATGAGTGTAATGTCATTCCCCCATACTGATCATTTGTCGTGCACATACCAAAATCTTTGAAACCAATTTCGGAAGACAAAAAAAAAAATCGAGTGACTTAGGAAAATGCGAAAACAAGGAGAAAATTTTGTTTTGAACGACCGAATTATCAGTTGACGGACAAATTCATCAGTTATAGTGCCATTCTAAGGGTTAATCGATCAAAAAAAAGTGATAAGAGTACTTATACATTGGTCCACCATCCCCAGACACCATTATTTACTGATTTAAAGAGCATACTGGGGTATAAACTTAACGTCAAACGGCCAGTTTTTTACATACTTGTTCGCCACGCACCACCGACAACAACAACAGAAAAAATTTTTCTCTGCCATTGGACAAAAGAGCAAGAGAGAAAATCATAACACAGCGACATCCAAACATCAATAGTTTATTCGACGACATTGACTGGATATGGCAGCAGCACCACCACCAGCGAAAAACCAGGGTAAGGCAAAACAGCATGTTACAGGTGCCAGGTTCCGTCAGCGAAAAATCTCGGTAAAGCAGCCCTTGACTATTTATAAACAGAGAGACCTACCTACACTAGATAGCAATGAGTTAGAGCCTAGTCAAGTCCATCATTTAAATTCTAATGCGTCATCATCATCAACACAACAACCGAGAGACCTTCATGCAGTTGAAACTGGGGTTGACAAGAACGAGGAAGAGGAAGTGCATCTTCAGCAAGTTATCAATGCTGCACAAAAGGCACTTTTGGGTTCGAAAAAAGAAGAAAAAAGCAGTGATATGTATATTCCCACACCGGACGCTTCGAGGATATGGCCCGAGGCACACAAGTATTACAAGGATCAAAAGTTCAAGCAGCCAGAGACATATATCAAGTTTAGTGCGACAGTGGAGGACACAGTGGGTGTGGAGTACAATATGGACGAGGTAGATGAAAAGTTTTATAGAGAGACACTATGCAAGTACTATCCCAAAAAGAAAAACAAGTCAGATGAGAACAATCGAAAGTGTACTGAATTGGAGTTTGAAACAATCTGTGACAAGTTGGAAAAAACCATTGAAGCACGACAACCGTTTTTGTCTATGGACCCCAGCAACATTCTATCGTACGAGGAGTTGTCGTCGTACATTGTGGATCAGTTTAAAAGTGCAGTGAAAACAAGCAACCCGTATATTGTTACCAATGGTGGGAATCTAGAGTATATATCGACGACGGCTTTAAAAGAGAGATTGTCGAAGGAAATAAAGTATAAACCGTTTGTTACTATTTTTGATAAGAACCAAATGTCCACAAGTGCGGTGAGACCTATTCCCAAATTGTTTGAGTTGTTTGGCAGACCTGTTTATGATCATTGGAAGGAGAGAAAAATAGAAAGAAAGGGCAAAACCATCCAGCCCACACTCAAATTTGAGGATCCTAACTCGAACGAAAAGGAAAACGACAATGACCCATATATATGTTTCAGACGACGTGAGTTTAGGCAAGCAAGAAAGACGAGAAGAGCCGATACAATTGGGGCAGAGAGAATAAGACTGATGCAAAAGTCGTTGCACCGCGCACGTGATTTGATAATGAGTGTTAGTGAAAGAGAGATCCTCAAACTCGACAATTTTCAAGCAGAACATGAATTGTTTAAAGCCAGGTGCGCTACCAAGGCTTGTAAGAGGGAGCTCAATATCAAGGGTGACGAATACTTGTTCTTTCCACATAAAAAGAAGAAAATTGTTCGTACTGAAGATGAAGAAAGGGAGAAGAAGAGAGAAAAGAAGAAGCAAGACCAAGAACTTGCACTCAAGCAACAACAAGCACTACAGCAACAGCAGCAACAACCACCACAACCACCACAACCACCACAACAAGCACCATCAAAACAAGATGGTACATCAACAAGCCAGCCTTATGTCAAACTCCCACCCGCAAAAGTTCCAGATATGGATCTTGTTACAGTTTCGTTGGTATTAAAGGAAAAGAACGAAACCATCAAACGTGCTGTGTTGGAGAAATTGCGCAAGAGAAAGGAACACGACAAGGGATTTATCAATTTGACAGACGATCCGTATCAGCCATTTTTCGATATTTCAACCAATAGGGCCGAAGAGTTGAGCCATATTCCGTATTCGTCGATTGCGGCCACACACTATCACCAATTCAACACATCGAACTACATGAACGACCAACTTAAAAAGCTACTTGAAGAGAAAAAACCTTTACCTGGTGTAAAAACGTTTTTGGGTTCTAACGGGGAGTTGGTACCGTCGAAGGCATTTCCACATTTGCTGTCGTTGCTTGAGGAAAAGTATAAGGCGACGAGTGGGTATATTGAACGGTTATTGCAAAGCGTGGAGACGCAAGATTTTAGTTCATACACCAATGGCTTTAAAGATGTTGAGCCAAAAGAAACAAATGAACCTGTTATGGCGTTTCCCCAGAGAATACGTCGAAGAGTGGGCAGGGCTGGCAGGGTTTTTTTGGACCACCAGCAAGAGTACCCGCAACCGAATTTTCTGCAAGACACTGATCGTGTGGGAGGTATCCCAGATGTGTATTGTAAAGAGGATGCCATTAAACGATTACAGTCAAAGTGGAAGTTCGATACAGAATATAAAACAACTGAACCATTTAGTTTGGATCCTTCAAAGTTGAATGGTATTAGTCCATCTACGCAATCGATTAGATTTGGGTCTATGTTGTTAAATAGAACACGTAAATAGTCAATGAATTTTTCCGCGACAAGCAACTGTGGCGAGATTACTAATCAAAGGGGGTATATAAAAATAGTCTGTACTTTTTTTTTTCTCTTTTCTGTTCTTTTTCACCAGCCCCCGTATCATGTCTACTGTTAAAAATATTATTGTTTTTGGATCTCATGGCAAGATTGGTCAACAATTTGTTCGTTTGTTGGCTGATAAGACATCTGTTTTTAGAGGAACTGCTGTTGTTAGAAACGATGAACAGGCCACCACCATTAAATCGATCACTGCCAATTCCCCTAACGTTTCTTCGTTGAACTTTACCTTGGATAATGCAAGTGTTGGAGAAATTCCCTCAGCAATCAAGGGCCATGATGCTGTTGTTTTCACTGTTGGGTCAGCTGGCAAGAACCTTTTGCAAGTTGATTTGGATGCTGCAGTCAAGACATTTGAAGCCAGTGTTGAGGCACAAGTTAGACGTTTCATTATCATTAGTGCTCTCCATGCCGACAATCGTGAGTTCTTTAGCAAGTTGGGTTTAAGAAATTACTATATTGCTAAACATTATGCTGATCGAATTTTGGTTGACGAGTTTAGTGACAAGTTGGATTACACGATTTTGAAACCCACGTCATTGAGCGACGATGCAGCCACAGGAAAAATCAGAATTATCAAGAGCATAGACGAGGAGATTGGTACTATCACCAGAGCAGACGTGGCCCAAGTCATTTATGAGATTGTTAATGACAAGGACACTTTTGGCAAGAGCTACAACATTGCTAATGGGGATTTAGATATTACAGATAAAAGAATATATAAAAGTGTATAAGTTTAGTTCTATTAAAATAATCCTTCTATTTCACCTTCGTCGTTTACTTCTACGTTCATAAAACCAGCATGGGTTGGCAACCCAGGAATAGTCATTATTTCTGCTGCCAAAGCATACAAATAACCAGCACCTGCCGAACATCTTACTTCTCTAATTGGAACAGTAAACTCGGTTGGCACCCCCTTTAACGATGGGTCGTGCGACAAAGAGTACTGGGTTTTGGCAATACAAATTGGCAACTTGTCGTACCCCTGCTTGGTGTATGTCTCTATTTGCTTTTTGGCCAATGGAGATAACTCGATTCCTGAAGCACCATACATTTTAGTGGTAATAGCCAATAATTTATTTTCGACGGTATCATTCACATCATAGAGGTACTTTTGTTGTTCCAATGGTGCCAACTTGACAGCTTTGACGACTGAAGAAGCGAGCTCAACGGCCCCGGCACCACCTTTAGCCCAGTGGTTGGATGGAACAGCGAAATCGGCACCAGCTTTCAACGCAAGAGACTGGATTAATTTGATTTCGGCATCAGTGTCTGTTTCAAACTGGTTGATGGCCACAACAACGGAGACGTTGTATTGTTTGATGTTGGCGATTTGTTTGGCCAAGTTGGCACACCCTTTTTCAAGATACTCAAGGTTCTCATTAACGTATTCTGCTGGCAATGGCTGGCCAGGTTTGACATCAGTAGCGCCACCGTGTAATTTCAATGCCCTGGAAGTAGCAACCAAAACTACAGCATCTGGTTTTAACCCAGAAGCTCTGCATTTAATGTTAAAGAATCTTTCACCGCCCATTGTGAAATCAAAACCAGCTTCAGTGACAACAAAACCAGTTTCGCCATTGTTAATTGGGTTTGATGGTGAGGTCAACTTAAGTGCAAGCTTGTCGGCAATAACCGACGAAGCACCAATCGAGATATTTGCAAATGGCCCAGCATGCACGAAAACAGGAGTACCTTCAAGACTTTGCATCAAGTTTGGCTTAATGGCGTCTTTTAATAAAGCAGTTATTGCTCCAGCACAGCCAATATCTTCGGCGGTGATGGCCTCGCCGGTTTTGCGTTGAGTACCAACCACAAGCTTACCAACTCTATGTCTAAGATCTTTTAGAGAGTTGGACAATGCCAAAATGGCCATCAACTCACTGGCCACAGTAATGTCCATACCAGTTTTACGGGGTGGGTATTTGCTAGCCTCGTTTTTACCTTCACCGATTGTAATTTCTCTGACAAATCTATCGTTACAGTCCACAACTCTCTTGATGGTGATGGAATCGGGGTCGATGTTGAGCACGGCAAATTTTTCAATTTCTTCAGCAGTCAAGTCGTCTGGGTTAGTTTTGGTGATACCCAATTTTTCCAATCTCTTAAGCATGGAAGGGGTGAAACTTCTCTTGCCCTTTTTAACAGGAACCAATCTCTTGTAAAACCCACTGGTAGTCTTGGATGTAGATTCGTGGAACATTCTTGTGTCGACAGCAGCACACAATAAGTTTTGGGCAGCAGAGATTGCATGAATGTCACCAGTCAAATGCATATTAAACTCGTCCATAGGAATGACTTGGGCATAACCACCTCCAGCAGCACCTCCCTTGACACCGAATGTTGGTCCCATTGACGGCTGTCTAACATTAGCGATTGCGTTGTATCCCAAATGCGCACCAAGAGCTTGTGTCAATCCCATAGTGGTGGTGGATTTACCTTCACCCAAAGGTGTAGGGGTGATCCCGGCCACCAAAACATAGTTACCTTTGTCTTGAGCAGAACCTTCAGCTTGCTCGTCCAATCTTTCAATCACGCTCTTGGGGTCGACTTTAGCCTTGAAGTGGCCGTATGGCTCTAATTCTGCATCTAGTATACCCAATTCTTGAGCGACCCTGGTTATTTTCTTTGGCTTTTGGTTTCTTGAAATTTCAATATCTGACGGAACTGGGTCCTTGATGTTGAGTTCCAAAGGCTTGAACCCGTGCTCATGGGCTTTCTTGGCGTGGATTAATGCAGCATCGTATACGTTGGAGCATAACATTGCCACTGTCATTGGGCCCACACCTCCAGGGACAGGTGTGATAAAGGAAGCCTTTTTGGCGACTTCTTCATAGTCAACGTCCCCCACCAAACGTCTTCCTCTTTTTGCAGTTGGGTCATCTTTGTAGTTAATACCAACGTCTATAACAATAGCACCATCTTTGACCCAATCGGCTTTAACGTATTCTGCAATACCAACTGCAGCAACAACAATGTCGGCCTGTCTCACGATTTCCGGCAAGTTTTGCGTGTATCTGTGGCACACGGTAACGGTACAATCTTCGTTTCTCAACATTGTAGCAACTGGAGTACCAACAATGTCAGATCTACCAATGACGACCGCAGTTTTACCTCTTAGTGGAATACCAGTAGTCTTGATCAACTCCATTATACCGTTTGGCGTACATGGTTTGAAGTATGGTGTACCGCCCCTTTTCGATAATTGGCCAACATTGTAATGGTCAAACCCATCGACATCTTTATCGGTAGCGACAGAATTGGTGATAACTGACTCGTCAATATGTTTTGGTAATGGCAATTGCACTAAAATCCCATGCACCTTTGGATCTTTATTTAAACGTTCTATCACTTCAACTAAATCTTCTTGGGAGATGGATTCGTCTAGTTTGATTAGTTTTGATTTGATATTTGAGGAGGCTGCTGCCTTTAGCTTGGACTTGACATACGCAGAAGAGTCTGGTCTTGACCCGACCTGTAAAATGGTCAAACTTGGCTGAAATCTAAAATTTTCAAAAGATTTGTTGTTGTCGCCAAAATGTTCTTTGTTGTAATTGATAACTTTTTCTGCCACGTTGGCTCTGATGGTGTTTGCCAACTTGGTTCCGGAAACCACTACGGCATCTAAGTTGATACACGAACGGTGGAAATTTCTACTCAACGAGCGTATAGTTGGTCTTAACCTAAGCATTGCTGGTGGGATAGAAAGTGAAAAAAAAGAAAAAAGAAAAAAAAAAATAGTTGTTCTTTTTTAAGGAAGAGCATCACAAAATTTTTTAGACGTGTATATGCAGTATCGGTGTAGTTTTTCCGATGAGTCATTTAACCTACAAACTATAACTATTCTTCTTTGTTTCTAAGTTGATGCAACATTGCTTGGGCCCTCAGCATAAACTGTTCACTTTTGGGGCTGGTTTCGCCGTCTGTGGTGCGTTTTCTTGTTGTCATGCGTCGTTTCAAGTTATTGACACTTTCGTATTTGGTGTCGGCAACGATTTCCAAGGGGTTCTCGCTGTAGAACGACAAAGCCTTGCTGCGTCTGTTTTTCGTTTTGGCTCTATTTGTGGTGATCGGGGTGCTGGACTTTAGTTTCTCCAAAAGAGAGTCAATAACCGCAGACGACTCTTCGGCGGTGTCGACCACCGCTTCTGGCTCTGCCAGTTCCTCTTTCAACTTTTCCTTTTTGGCGATTTTATCTTCCAAAATCTTTTTCCTGATCTCGTATGTTCTTTGCTCTTCTTCTCTTTGGATATTTTCAACGTGTGCTTTCTTGTATTCGGTGATAAAAGTGACAAACTTGTAAAAGAATGTGTTTCTGGCAGTTGCATCTTTCGGGTTTTCACCAAAAAATGTCATTAACGAGTTGAGCTCTCCTGCTGTGCGTTTCAAATGGGACTGTAACATTGCGTTTTTGTTTTTGGCATTTAGCATGGGTGAGCTGATGGTGGTTAAGATCCGGTCTTCAGGGTGCAAGTCCTTTTTGTTGCTAAGTTTACCTCGTTCCAAAGAGTCGGTAATGTTCTTGACCGATCGAGACATTTCTTCACAGTCGGTTTCCAATTGCTCGATGGATATGTTGTGCAAAGTAGATAAAACATTTAAATCGTCAACAAATGAGCCGTATTCGGGGAACGAGTGACGAACAATCTTTTCAATGTAATGCAAAAATGTCATTGAGTTTTGGTCATCTTTCATGAATTTGAGTCTCTGCAATGTATCCAACTTGAACCCCAACGCCTGTTTTGCGTCGTCGTTCATAAAGTTACCAACCGTACGTATAATACCCAACACATTCTGCAAACTCTCCGACTTTTTTAGTGCTGCGTTTGCCTCATCGACTATATTTAGTTTCCTCATCAAATCGATATAGTCTTTTTTGTAGGTTTGCAGAAACAACAATGCACGCGATCTGGAGCGCCAATAGTGTCTTAGGTTGTAGCACAATTCCAAAAAGATTCTGTCGGCACGTTCCAATTCTTCAGGGTTTTTCATTGGTTTCTTGCGTGTTCGAGGGTCGGTTGAGTATGGTGCCAAATTTCTAAATAGACTATCGCTTAGTTCGACCAATGCTTCATTGTTGAAAAATTCAAGCACACTATGGTTTTCGAGAATTTCCGAATTGCATCGAAGTACTTTTAGCACAAGTTTTTCTTCACTGAGGTTGGCAAACATGTGGAGATTGATACCAAACTGCTGCGACAAGTCTCGTGAAAGGAAAGATTTTTTTGTAGGTTGTTGTTGAGACTCGACGGCTGTTTTCTTTTTGATGGTAGCAGTTTTAGCAGCAAAGACTTGTTCCACCTCACCAAGAACACCCTGTTCGATCAATTTATTTGACAATACAGAATCCTCGAGATTATTCCAGAATGTTTTTTCAATGTTTTCCAACTTGTCCCAATGCATTTGTTTGAGTTTGTTTTTGGGCCTGATTGATGGGACGACGTCGGCTTTGGTTTTGGTGATGCCTTTTTGTGGTTCTTGTTTGTGTTTTTCCTTGAAAAGGGTGCCAAGTTCCTTGACTTTTCCTGGTTGTAACATCCCCGGCATAGGTGGGGGTGGGGGAGTAGTAGTAATGAATCCCGGAAGTGGAGGCGGTGGTGGAGGAGTAGTGGTAATAAATCCGGGAAGTGGAGGTGGTGGAGGTGCAGAAGACTTTATAAATTCTGGCACTGGAGGCGGTGGAGGTGCAGATGCATTCATAAATCCAGGGAGTGGTGGTGGCGGTGGTGCAGCAGACTTTATAAAGTCTGGCACTGGCGGCGGTGGTGGAGCAACTGAGTCCTTTGATTCTGGTGGCGGTGGTTGAGCAACTGGATCCTTTGATTCTGGAAGTGGTGGTGCGCTAGACTCCACCAATCGAGGAGCATCCTGTAAATCCAGCACTGGTCGAGAATCCTGTAAATCGGACACTGGTCTTGCATCCTTGAAATCGAGCATTGGTGGTGCTGAAATACCACCCCTTAATGAACCCTTTTGCATACTGTACAATCCTGGAGGTGTAGGTGGTCTTTTTGATGGGCTTGACGAAGACGTATCTTTGAGACTGGCTACGGTGCCATTGCCAAACCCCTGTTGGCCCACATCAACCACCGGTAATGCCGTATTGTTGGGAGACTGCAACTGTTCGATTTTTTGTTGTAATTTAGACAATTGGCGTTCTTGGGTGGCAATCAATTCGGCCTGGTAATAGTTTTCCTTTTTTAATTCACGGATAGTTTCGATCTTGTTTGTTTCTAGTTCTTTTTCAAGCAATTCTTTCTCTTCCTTGACCAACTCCAATTGGCGTGACAACATTTTTGATTCGGCAACGGCTCTGCGAGCCATATCTTCGGTAGATAAGCGATCCATCAATTTCTGGATGGTGATATTCAACACTGAATGGGCGTCTGTCCCGATAACACGAGACTCGTTGGTGACATGCTGCAACATGGAGTCCACCAAAACCAACATTTTGTGTACGTCCTCGGTGGATCGTTCGCTCTGTTTCAACTTCATTAATCTTTGTAGGACACTTTTCATGGCGCCATCGGACTCGATATCTTCTGCTTCCTTGAGTTTTGTCATAAAACTCTTTTCGTCAAACGAGGATTCAGTGCCGGAGAAATTGTCTTCCAATTCAGGTGTGAGTTCGTCTTCCTCGAGCGAGGTGTTAGCTTCGGGTGTGGTTACGAAGTCGGATACCTGCAATAGCTTGAGTTTGGATTGGGGTATATTGGGCAACTGCTTGCTATTTCTTTTCTTCTTGCCTTCGACGTACTCGTTGTAATCCTCTTCGGCATACATTTCGTATTTCTCAATTTCATTATCGATTCTTGTATCCTCGATCTGGGCAAGCTTTTCAAAAATGTTTAGGATTCGAGCATTTCCAAAATCCCTTCTGATTGATATACGCCGTTTCAAGGAGCTGCACATGTCGACCATCGAGTTAATCAAAATCAAGGTAATTGTGGCGTAGTTTTTGAGGTTCGACAATTCGCCGGCTTTGTTCTGGCTCCATGAGTACTTTATGATTGTTTCCTCAAATGCATTTAGCCACGGCTGGAAGATCACGTAGTCGCCGTTTCTGTCCTGCAAACTGCTCAACCCATCTAGGGCGCTTTTCCATAAGGTTTTGTCGCGAAGGAGCATTAGCATTACTAACACCTCAGTTACCAAGATTCGGGTTGTGAGTCTTGGCGACACTAACAAAAACACCAATGCCTTGACGACGTACACTTTTTCCTTCAAAGACAGGGCTTCGTCACGTTTTTCAGAGTTGATGTGTTTCAAACATTTGACTATAAGGTACTCCTTGTCAAACTCTTCGTTCGATTTGATGCTTTTCTTGTTGATTTTTGTCAAAACGACCGAAAGTGCCGTTTCACCTTGGGCATTGATAAACCCCTGAGTCCAGGTCACGCCGCTGTTTTTGACCACGTTGTTTTCGACTAATTTCCTTTCCAATTTCTTGCAATCTTTGAGTGAGAGTTTGTTGGCCATTATGCGTGACACATACCAATCAGGGGACCCGTCTCTGATTTTGAGCTTTTTGTTGACCAACCCCAACAAACTTTCGGTCTCTGTTGGTGCGCCAGAAGAGCCTCCGGACTCGATGGATAGTTTGCTGGTGCTGCTATCGTCATGGACTAGTTTGGTGACTGTAGGTGTTTCTTCGTCGTCGTAGTCTTCGCCGCCAGAAACAATTCTTAGCGGTTTCAATTTCGGTTTAGGTTCTTGGGTGGTGCTACGGGACATCATGAGAAACTCGTGTTCCTGGAATCTATCTCGGTTGGTGAGAAACTTGTCGGTAGCCTGTTTCGACAATTTTTTAAGGTCAAAATGGTGGTTGGTTTCGTGTTCTCGTAGCAAGAGTTCCCATTTGCGTTCAACTGGCTGTTTCTTTAGCGAATAGACTGCTTCATCGGGGAATACTCGGATTGACAAGAGTTTTTCAAACAACTGGTCGACAATCTCTTCTGGTGGTATTTGGTTTTTAAAGTTGGTGGCGGTCTGGAATGACTCTACTCGTTGTTTGGGGTTGAATTTGGTGGTGACATGCAATGTGGGCGAGCTAGTTCGAGATGATACTGATTCAGAGTCGGTGTCTAGTCGTGGTGGGGGTAGGTGGTCGCTGGATAAACCGTAGCCAACAAGACTCAACCCTATAGAGTTGAGATTGCTTTTAGGGTCCAACGACGAAAAGTTTTCGGGGGTGGGTGGTTTTGTTTGTTCAGCAAAGTTGAGTAAGGACTTGGATCGTTGTAGTTTTTTCATTCCTTTGGCAAAGACACTCTGTCGTTTGGGGGGTGGTTCGTTCATTGTTGGATGTTGGTATGTGTTGGAATATTTTTGTGTGTGTGGTAACCAAAAAAATTTAAAACAAGTGTTTCTGGATCGGGTATGGCTAGAGATTTAGAAGTCGCGTTTGAAAAAAAAAAAAACAACAACAACAACAACCATTACTCTTCATCATGACACCCCCAGTGAAGCTGCAGTTTAGTTTGGATGACTTTTTTAAAAAGTCCAAATATCTCAATCCTGTGAAAGCCGCGGCGAAGCCGGTTTTTCAGCGACAAGACTCGGTGCTTACATCTTTAGATGATGATGCAGGGTTTGATGATGTTGATGTTTCGTATGATACTAGTGTTGAAGTGGTTAATTTGAGAAATACTGCGTTGCCGACCCAAACAAAGAGAAGTGCTGATGTGTTGGAAGTGTACCAGCCCCGTAAACTTACCAAGGTGGAACCCACCAAGGAGGTAGCACCGCAGGAGATTTGTTTAAGCCCTGAACAACAGATGGTGGTCGATACTGTGGTTCATGCCAAAGAGAGTATTTTTTTCACAGGGAGTGCAGGAACAGGTAAGTCGGTTGTTTTGAAAGAGATGGTCAAAGCGTGCAAAGGAGTGTATGGAGACAATTTTGGGGTTACGGCATCGACAGGTTTGGCTGCATGCAATATCCAGGGCCAGACAGTGCACAGATATCTAGGTATTGGGTTTGGAAGAGACCCCGTCGACAAGTTGGCAGCGAAAGTGAGAAAGAATGTCATGTTGTTAAGGAAATGGCAACAAATGAGGTTGCTTATTATTGATGAGATATCGATGATTGATGCCGGGTTGTTTGACAAGATCGAAGAGGTTGCACGGATAGTGCGCAACAACGAGAAGCCGTTTGGTGGGATCCAGATTGTTGCGTGTGGGGATTTCTACCAGTTGCCGCCAGTCAACAAGGACGGCAAGGCGAGGTTTTGTTTTGAAGGGAAAAGTTGGCACAAAGTGATTAAGAAATCGATTGTGTTGAAACAAGTTTTTAGACAAAAGGGGGACACGGAGTTTATTGATATGTTGAATGCATTGCGACTTGGGAATTTAAATGCGGCGGTGTTGGAGAAGTTTGCTACTTTGCAGCGGGAGATTCACTACGAGGACAAGTTAGAGCCCACGGAATTGTTTCCTACACTAAATGAGGTGCGTCAGGCGAACCTGTCGAGGCTTGCACGGTTGCCAGGGAAAGAAAGGGTGTTTGTTGCCACTGATCGAGGAGACCCCAGGCAGCATAAAATGCTTGATAACTTGATGTGTGAGAAGGTGTTGCGTCTCAAGGAAGGGGCACAAGTGATGAATATTGTGAATTATTCCGAGGATATTGTCAATGGGTCATTGGGAGTGGTTTTGTTTTTTGCGACTAGGGAATTGTACTATAAGTTTATCCAACATTATGGGCCCATCAATGCGAACGACGAGGATGCGATTAAAGAGATGAGGTTTATATGTCATAGAATTGACGAGAGCGAGTATACTGCAGAAGAGAAGGAGTATTATGAGGGCTTACTGAATGAGCGCAAGGAGTGGGTACAGAATGCTACAAACGTTGCCGTGAGAGGAACTGGTGTTGAATGTTTTCCGGTGGTTAATTTCAAGACGCGTGGATCTGATGTTGTTGCTCTTGTGGATAAACAGGATTTCAAGATGGAAAAGGCGAGCAAGAAAGTTACTGACCAGTTAGACGACCTTAATGTTTTGGCAAGAGAGCAGTTGCCGCTTTTGCTTGCATGGGCCATGTCGATTCACAAGTCGCAGGGTCAGACCTTGGATAGGGTTAGGGTTGATTTGGGTCGTAGTTTTGCTGATGGCCAGGCGTATGTGGCGTTGTCCCGGGCGACCAGCAAAGATCGGTTGGAGTTGCGCCACTTTCGACCAGACAAGGTTACGACGTCGAATGCTGTGAGAATGTTCTACCAGTCGTTAGAGCAAGTATAGAAAAGTAGCAATGTACCCCCACTGACTATGATTGCTAGTCATGATAGGGCTGCCATTTTTTTTTTTTTGGCATGTGATTTTTTTTTTTCTTGCCCAAAAATAAAATGTGTATAAGAACTAAATAAATATATATATTACATAACCAGACCTACCTATTTTCTATTAATTTCTTTAAACTGTCGTTCATTGATTTGATTAGAATCATTTCATTGCTGATTCTTATCAAGGCGTTGTGTTTACTCAAATTGGGTAATCCATCTTTATTAACTCGTGCACGTTTTGATTTGCGTTCGCTTTCGTTTAGTTCAGGTAGCTTGTTGAATGCGTCTAGATCGATTATCAATTCGAGACAGCGTTGGTAGGCGAATTTGCACAACTGGCGTCTTTTCTGTTCTGAATGGGAGTGGTTTAATCGTTTTTGTTCAACGCTAAGCAATGGCTTGCTAGATGTTCTCTTTCTCTTTTTGGTGGTGGGGGTGGTTTCTTCTTCGCTCTCGTCGCTTTCGATGTCGCTGTTTCTCTTTCTCAGCTCGTCTCCAGAATTTGGTGGTGTGACAAATTGCTTGACAACTTTGGGGGTGGTGGGTTTGGGTTTGTATTCGGTTGTGCTTGGTGATGGTAGTTGTGTACACGGGTGAGCAAATGCTTCTGTCAACTCTTGCTTTAAAGCAGCGTGTTCCTCTTCAGTGAATCTTACTTTCTGTTGTAGTGGTGGGTTGTGCTCGAGACTTTGGCTTCGTGTTTTAAACTGTTGCGGCACCTTCATGGTGTGCAATTCAAAACTCAAATCGACATCTTCATCGGGCACAGAAGTTCTTGTGTTGTTGTAGAACTGTAATGGGTTAACTGAAGCAACGGGGTTGGCCAAATTGTCTAAAAATTTTTCCAATGCGTTGGATTCGGTGTTGGTAAAGAATTGGTCAAACGTGTCGTCGTTGAATGAGTAGTTTTTGTTCGTGGCATCGTTCATGAGTCCTGGTTGTTTGTTGTATTCGCCATTTAGGATTTGGGCTCTTTCGTAAGCAAACTGGTCTGGGAACTGTGCCGACGATGGTGGTTGCAAGTTTGAGACGTATTGCTGGTTCAATGCTTGGACTTTTTGTAATTGTTCGAATGACCCCATGGCGTTTTTCTCTTGCAAGTTGTTGTACATATCGTAAGCTTGTTCGAAGTCCATGTCGTTGGAGAAGATGTCGAGCAAGTCAAAGTCTGCTTGACTGTTGGATGCTGTGAATGTCACTTTTTCAGTGGGATTATTGTTCATAGTTTGGGTAACAGTGGAAGACATGTAGAGAGGTGTGTTGATTTAGGAAAAAAAAAAAAAAATTTTTGTATACACCCAGAATTCCAGAACAATTTATATTTTTTTTTCTGCCTCTCCACCAACAATAACAACCAAAAAAAAATTTTTGTGTTACTCCGTTGTTTTTTTTTTTGCTGTCCCTCTGGCCGACCCCTCTTGTTGTCTCCCCATAGGTTATTTCTTTTCCGGAAGCTGCATATTTTCCAAAAGTGGAAGTTTTTTTTTACATGTTAGTGCGGACAAAGTTGATAGGGCACGCTTGGTTGTCTAACTCTATTGCTTATCGTAAATTCTGACTTGCCAAAAGAAACAGTTTATCTACCCACTTTAAACTCCGACTCTTGTTAATGCCCCACTTTATTCTTTGCGTTGCAGCAGTGAACAACGATTAAAAATTATGAGAACCTAGGCAAACCTGTTTTCGCTAAGCTCAGTTAAAACAGGTATCTGTCATGGTGATTGGTCGGAAATAATATGCATGATCTATAAAGGAGAGATTTTCTATGTCCGGCACCACCACCAGGCGGTGGAGTAGGTCCAAAAAAAAAAAAGAGCGCAATTTGATTTGTCGGAGATAATTTGGTTATACGCAGGACGACGTTTAGAAATATCCCACGGTTATTTTCTGAATCTTAGATAAGCCCTAGATCTTGAATAAGCCAACAAGGGCACCGGAGTTTGTAAAAGCCAAGGGTGTTGTTAACTTTGCATTTATACTAACCTTGATAACGGTTTGTCATATTCCGAATATCCGGAGTGGTAATTTTTTTTGGCAGGGATTTTTTGTAAATTTTACGAAAAAAAAAGTTTAATTTATCACTGACAGGTGGTAAGACTGTTAGTAGTTTGGGTGGGATTCTGGTTCAGAACAATTACTTTCCCAACTAAGCAAAGAGTTATTTCCTGATTGGGATATGTAGAAATGGCCATTATATGTTACATGCGGAGTTTATCCTGCATATACTCACACAAAGAGAACAATAGGAATATTTAAAACGGCCATTTCAAAATTATCCGCAAAACAGGTGCCAGAAGATATGATGTGTCAAAATCTAAATCAAAAGAAAACCGCATATACAGCCGTTAATATTATAGATGTGGCAGTATTGTTGTTCGTAACCGGAAGTTGAAACGTTGACATATACCAAAAATTTAATGATCCCCTTATCAGTGACAACGTGGGAAATGCAATTTCGTGGATCCATTTAACCTAAAAATTAACGGATGAAAGTTTAATTACAATATCAAGCGCCACAATTATATCTCTATGATGATACCGTTATCTATTATCCCTGGCCAATAATATCTGCCATTATTGAAAGTTTAATTGGTACGAATTTTTCGTAGTCAAATAGGTCAAAAGAAGGTTATCTATAAGGGTGCTGTAGAACCCAAACGCTTTCAAGATGAACTGGTTGACCTGCCAAGGTGAACTGGTTGAACTGCCAAAATTTGGGAATAGGAGGCTGTACCGTAATTGTTAGATGGATATGAGAGAGCTTATTGGCGAATTGTGTTGTATGGTGAAGAAGTGGTGTGTGTGTTGTCCTTTTTTTTGGAGACTTTTTTACACGACAAGTTCAGAAAAATTTAATTTTTACATCACTTTTTTTTTTGGACACCAACTACAAGTTTAGCAAAACAAATGATTCACAATAGAAGATTGTTGCATAGATGAGAGAAATCAGGGCTTATCAAAGATTGATGGCTGATCAGTGAAGATGCAACAAGTTGGTAACCCCGTGGCTTATTACGATCAGGTCCACTGGTAAAGCCTTGAAACAGAAACTAGTTCCAGTTGTGGTCCCAAATTAAAGGTGTGCAGTGGTGGAGAGTGTGAAGATCCAATGGAAGCCCCAAATTTTAGTCCTACAATTCCAACCCTTCCAATCACCAGTCAAAGTAAGGCAAGTGTCTCGTCAGTTGTTTCAAAAAGCACTTCCGAAGATGATGAAACTGATTGTGAGACTGATTGTGAGACTGATATACCAACAATCATTCCAACTGGAACAGCCACTATCAAACCAACTGGATCGGGATCTATTACTGTTCTCCCAACAAAGTCAACCACTACTGATGACGACGATGACGAGACTGATTGTGAAACTGAAATTCCTACTATCCATCCAACTGTGTCAACCACTA
>OBUW01000138.1_pt1 | contig 54569 bp, 25 predicted proteins | sample 1475761 | NCBI WGS metagenome assembly OBUW01 (sample SAMEA2579908, study PRJEB22360) | human gut metagenome | biome: human gut; feature: human-associated habitat; material: faeces | place: Denmark | collected 2008/2010
ATCATAACCAAGAGTTTTTCTTTACATACAGTCTAAACCATTCCACTTTAATTATTAGTTTGACGAAAAAAAGCACTTTCTTTTTTTCATTTTATTTTGGTCACAATTAAACAAAGAAAGTGAACAAATTTTTTTGCCATTGAGTGTTACTATATATTTCCACAGCCCCCTCCTGCCTTCTTTCTTTAATTTTTTTCACCAAAAAGTGTTAAGATAAGGAAATAAATAAAAAACCCACAACTAAGCTTTAAGTTTTTTAATTGTTTATATTGATTAAAAATCGGTTAGCTAAGCTATTTTTAGAATTCCCATAACACACATCCACATAGTCGATTTAAACATTCTTATTTTTTGTTGTTTTGATTAATTGGACACTACCATACTAATCATTACTTTATTGTTTATTTTTAAAACTGTGCCACTTTACACACACACTCACTCATAACAATTTTTTAACACAAAGGAACTACTACTATTAGTGTTACACGAAAAGGACAACGAATCAACAACAAAAAAAATTCTACTTCCTCGTCCTTTTCCCCCCTATAAATCACTATTTCCCACCTTTATATCATTTTCCATTTATAAAGAACAGGAAATAACCTTAAGATTTGAAAATTTTTCATATATATATATCCCTTTTTTTGTTTTTACATAAGTCTATCTGATATTTGATTAACTTTGTTTACTTTGTTACACAAGTTTTACATATACTACAACAACTTACAAAAAAATGGAGTTAACTGTTGATAACACCAATACTACTTCCAATATAGATGTTTTATCTGTTGCTACACCAACTTCTTTAATGACAAGTACTACTACATCACCATCAATGTCAACATCAACAAGTAGTCATAGCAACACTTTAGATATAGATCCAGCTACTTTTAAATCAACTTTGCCACCTAGGAAAAGAGCCAAGACTCAAGAAGAAAAGGAACAAAGAAAGATTGAAAGAATATTAAGAAATAGAAGAGCAGCTCATGCATCTAGAGAAAAGAAAAGAAAACATGTTGAATATTTAGAAAACTATGTTTTAAAATTGGAAACAAATTTAATGAAATTGAATAATAATTATAATCAAGCATTTGAATTATTAACTAAAGATAATCAGGAGTTACTATTGTCTAAACTTGAAGTTTTAGATGATGTTTCTGATTTAAAAGAACAAATTCATTCTAATATGAGTGGTACAAGAAGGTCTCATAATAAGAAGTCAAATGATGAAGACATAGAAGAAGAAGATGAGGATGAACACCAAGAAGAAGGTCATGTTGAAAAACAAGAAATTAAAAAGGAAGAACCAGTTTCTAAAAAAAGGAAACTTAATACCAAAACTAAATCTAAAACAAAAACAAAAAGTTCCAACAAAACTATGACGTCTACACCACCATCTTCAGTATCTTCATTATCACCAGATGTTACTAACTTTAGTGGAACTAATACCACCATGTCATCACCAATTCAAATAAAAAAGGAGTTTAATATTGATAATATTTTTATTAAAAAAGAGTTTTCACAATCACCACTACAACCAACACATCAACCAGAACAACAAGAACAACAACATGAAATATATTTAAAAAGTGAATCAAAAGACGCTTTTTGGAATTACCCATCACCACTTTCATTCCATGATTCCCCATTACAAATTGATATAGATACTTCATCATCATCATCAACCTCCCCTTCCTCCTCATCATCGTTAATTTCATCTTCCGGTCCAACTAATCATTCTATAGCTGATTTAGCAGCAATCAGTCTAGCCAGCAGAGCCAATAGAATCATTTCAGTTGGACTTTGATGATTTTTTTTCGATTTTAGGAGATGATGTTGAAGTTCATAAAGTCTAAATTTCTTTGGCGCTCCCAGAATATAATAAAAATAAAAGTTGGTTAAACATATGACCACGCCCTCCCTATTCACATCCTGATTGTGTTTGGCGGGGGTATAATTCTGGTTTTGAAGCGACAAGACAAGTCTTTAAGGTATATTAATAAAGTAATGTTGGTAAATTTTTCTTGGGTGTTTAATAAATTTTGGGTTTTTAATTTCATAAAGTTTTTTTTTTGATTTGGTTTCTATTATTAAATATATATATAAGTTGATATTGTATATTATTTGGTTTTGTTTTTTTTGATTTGTTTTTCATCAATGGTTATTTATATATGATTGATTGAATACTTTTTTTGATATATATAGGGTTATCTAATAATATTAATACAAGTTTGTCTTTTAGTAGTACTAAGTATAGTTTGATTATATTGTAGTAGTTTTTAAAAGTTGGATTTATTAATGGTGTACTGGAATCGAGACGCCAAAAAAAAAAAACTAAACCCACCAACCTACAACCAAACACGATCCAAATACTGACTAACACCAATTTCAATAGGTTTACCTTAAAAGAACTACAACATATTAATATGCCACCACAAGTTACATTTGTTAAAATTGCTGATAATTTAAGTATACCAATCAAAATATTTGTCAAAAAATCAGCCACCACTAAACTTTCCACGTCTTCTTCTTCTTCTAAATCAATAGAAATCAATTCAAAATATTTAATCAATATAAATTATCAACCTTATCATATTCAATTATCAAAAAATCAATTAAATTCAATAATAAATAAATTAAAACCAAAAATTCTTCCCATACTTATTTATAATAATCATGATCAACCAATTACAAATATTGAAACTCAACAATTAATTATTAATGACGAGGAGGATACTTTAAAGATTATAATACCTCAACAAACTATACTTAATGTGAGAGCAAGATTACGATTAATTAATTATGAAAATTTTATCACCAATAGTGGTAGTGGTAATGGTAATGTTAGTGAACTGGAAATTACATCATTATGGAAAAAAATTGGTAATAGTGAACATAATAATAATTTAAAGATGTTAACGGTAAAGAAAGATTTCAAATTTCCTAAAGACTCAGAAAAGGAGGATACTAAAGACGTTAAATTTAAATTAAAACAAAATTATATAATTGATAATTCAAAGGATTGTATAAAAGTGTATATAAATTGAAGTTGAATTATATAAGTTAATTTTGTTTGTTGCTTCTTGTATTTTCAATGGCAAAAAAAAGAACAGGTAGAAAAAAAAAAAACGAACACATCAAGTTCAAGTTCAACTATCAAATAAAAATCAACCTTTATATTATCCACAAATGTCATCAATTATACTTAGATTTAGATCTAAAGATGGAATGTTCCGTATTACAACGGATTCATCATCAAATTTCACTTTAGTTTTAGAACAATTAATTGAGAAATTATCACAATCAGGTAATAATGGCAATGGCAATGGTAATAATAATAAAATTGATTTACAAAGTTTAACCATTGCTAATAAACCTCAAGATAAAGGTAAATCAAGTTATGAATTTCAGAATCAAACTGTGAATGAATTAGGATTGAAAAATGGTGATATGTTATATGTCAATTATGAATCGGTCACCAATGACAGTGGACCCACAACAACAGCAACAAATACTACTACTAATACTGCTAGTGGCAATACTATTCCTATTACTGGCCCCGTTCCTTCAATACCAATCAACTCTGTGGTTACTCTGCATGGTCCATTAAAAGTTGAAGAATTACCTATAGATCAAGAATTAGATAAAGAAGATGGATTAATTACTCGTCCATTATCATCAATGTGTCGACATGGACCTAAAGGAATGTGTGAATATTGTTCACCATTACCACCATGGGATGAAAATTATCGTAAAGATCACGCTATAAAACATATATCATTTCATGCTTATTTAAAACAACAATTGGAAAAATTGAAATCATCTGGTGGATCATATTTCCCCCCTTTAGACCCCGTGGATTATTCTATTGATTTAACATGTAATCAAGGTCATAAACCTTATCCTAATGGTATATGTTCTAAATGTCAACCATCTCCAATAACTTTACAATTACAAAAATTCAGAATGGTTGATCATTTAGAATTTGCTGATTCATTTATTTTAAATGATTTTATTAATGTTTGGAGAGTTAGTGGTGTACAAAGATTTGGTTATTTATATGGTAGATATGCTAAATCTGAGAAAACACCTTTAGGTATAAAAGCTATTGTGGAAACTATAATTGAACCACCACAACATGATGAGTTAGATGGAATTACATTATTAGATTGGGATCAACAAGAAGAAAAAATGGTGGATCAAGTGGCTAATAAATTTGGACTTTATAAAGTAGGGATCATTTTCACTGATTTAACTGATGCTGGTACTAAAAATGGTAAAGTATTATGTAAAAGACATAAAGATAGTTATTTTTTAACTAATTTAGAAATCATTATGGCAGCTAAATTTCAATTGAAATATCCTAATATATCTAAATATAGTACAGCAAAGAATAATGGTCAATTTTCATCAAAATTTGTTACTTGTGTCATATCGGGTGGATTAAATGGTGAAATTGAACCAAGATCTTATCAAGTTTCAACTAGTGCTGAAGCATTAGTTAAAGCCGATATAATTACTGGTTGTACTCAACCTTCACAAATTTATGTTAATGAAAGTAATAATCATCGTTATGTCCCCGATATTCAATACCTGAAAATTAATGAATATGGATTAGAAGTTAAATCAAATGCTAAACCTACATTTCCTGGTGAATTTTTATTGGTTTCATTAACTGATCTGTTCCCATTACAACCAACTCCTATTTTCACTAATTCTTATGTCATTGAAAATCGAGAATTTTTAGGTGATGAAAATCACGATATTCAAAGTTTGAAAACTTTACATAATTATTTGAAATCAAATAATGATCAAATTTTTAATTTCCATTTTATTTTACATTTAATTAAAACTCATATTTTAAATGATCAAGAAATAGATTTATTGATTGAATATATTAAGAGTAAAAATTTGGAAGATTATTTGAAATTAGTTGAATCCAATGGATGGATGACTTTAATGACTATATTAGAACAGAGTGTATAATAGTAATTAGTTTGTTGTATAGATTGGGTTGCAAAAAATTGAATGAAATAGTAATTGGTTGGCAAATTTACAAAACAGCACGTGATTGCGCACTAAGAAACAGAATAACTATCGAACATTGTAGAATATTCTAGTAAAGTCTTTTTTGATTAGAAGGACACTACCAGTACAATAGAGAAAATTTTTCAATCAAATTTAGCCTTAACACTCTCATTTGTAGGAGGACGCAGCTTGCCACACTGTCTTCTCTCTCCCTTATAGGAACAGTGCGGAACAATTCTTCTTCTTCTTCTTCTTTGGTTGTATCGTTGGTTGAAAAAAAAAAAAAATTTATAAATCCTCTTCCCAATTTTCCTTGTTCTCTTCTTTTTTTTTTTTTTGCTTTCAAATATTGTACTCCCTATACTTTTATTGTTCAATTGGAGAAATATACTTAATATAGTTCTTAAAATATGTCTATTCCATTTGGTGTTGATTTAGGTAACAATAATACTGTTATTGCTTGTGCTAAAAACAGAGGAATTGATATTGTTGTCAATGAAGTTTCAAATAGATCAACTCCTTCATTAGTTGGTTTTGGTCATAAATCAAGATATTTAGGTGAAAGTGCTAAGAATCAACAAACTTCCAATATTAAAAATACCGTTGATAATTTAAAAAGAATTGTTGGATTACCTCATGATCATCCAGATTTTGAAATTGAAAAAAAATTTTTCACCATTCCATTAATTAAAAATGAAGTTGATGGTGGCGTTTCTGGTAAAGTTAAATATTTAACTAAAAATCATGAATTCACTGCCACTCAATTATTAGCCATGTATTTAGATAAAATTAAGGATACTGCCCTTAAAGAAACTAAAGGTAATATTTCTGATATTTGTTTATCAGTTCCAGGTTGGTACACTGAAAAACAACGTCGTGCTGCTGCGGATGCTTGTAAAATTGCTGGATTAAACCCAGTTAGAATTGTTAATGAAGTCACTGCTGCTGCTGTTGGTTATGGTGTTTTCAAAGCTGGTGAATTACCAGAAGATGAATACAAAAAAGTTGCCTTTGTTGATGTTGGTCATTCATCTTATCAAGTTTCTATTGCTGCTGTTAAAAAAGGTGAATTGAAAATTTTGGGTTCAGCTTATGATAAACATTTTGGTGGTAGAAATTTCGATTTTGCTATTGCTGAACATTTTGCTAAAGAATTTAAATCTAAATATAAGATTGATGTTCATGAAAATCCAAAGGCTTTCTATCGTGTTTTGGTTGCTGCTGAAAAATTGAAAAAAGTTTTATCGGCCAACACTCAAGCTCCTTTCAACATTGAATCCGTCATGAATGATGTTGATGTTTCTTCATCTTTAACTAGAGAAGAATTGGAAGAATTAGTACAACCTTTATTGGATAGAATTAATGTTCCAATTGAAACTGCCTTGAAAGATGCTGGTATTACCGTTGATGAATTAGATTCAATTGAAGTCATTGGTGGTTCTTCAAGAATCCCAGCTGTTAAAACCAGAATTTCCGAAATTTTCGGTAAACCATTGTCTTTTACTTTGAATCAAGATGAAGCCATTGCCAAAGGTAATGCTTATATTTGTGCTTGTCATTCTCCAACCGTTAGAGTAAGACCATTCAAATTTGAAGATTATAATCAATACACCGTTTCATATTTTTGGGATAAAGAAGAAGATGAAGAAGATGATCATTTAGAAGTTTTCCCTAAAGGTGGTTTATTCCCTTCAACAAAAATCATCACTTTATTCAGAAAAGGTCCATCATTTGAAATTGAAGCTAAATATACTAAACCAGAAGAATTACCAAAAGGTACTGAACTTCATATTGCTAAATGGAAAATCAGTGGTGTTGTTCCTAATGAAGGTGAATCATCCATTGCCACCAAGATAAAATTGAGAAATGATCCATCTGGATTTTACACCATTGAAAGTGCTCACACCGTTGAAGAACAAATCGTTAAAGAATTGATTGAACCAGCTGAAGGTGAAGAAATTGATGAAGATGCTGAACCACAATATAGAGAAGTTAAAAAATTGGTCAAGAAGAACGATTTGACCATTGAATGTGAATCAGCTGCTTTACCAGATGCTGAATTACAAGCTTTTATTGAAAAAGAAGCTTCTATGGTTATGGAAGATAAATTAGTTTTCGATACTGAAGAAAGAAAAAATCAATTGGAAGAATATATTTATGAATTAAGAGGTAAATTGAATGAAGAATATAAAGATTTTGCTAGTGATCAAGAAAAAGAAAAATTATCCGGATTATTAATGAAAGCTGAAGATTGGTTATATGAAGATGGTGAAGATAGTACTAAAGCTAAATATATTGCTAAATATGAAGAATTAGCTTCTATTGGTAATGTTATCAAAGGTAGATATTTAGCTAAAGAACAAGAAAAAAAGGAACAATATAGACAAAAGCAAGAAGCTGCTCAAGCTGCTGCTATGGCTGAAAAAATGGCTGCTCAAAGAGAAGCTTCCAAAAAACAAGAATCTTCTTCTTCAGGAAAGAACAATAAAGATACTGAAGGCGATGTTGATATGGATTAAATTTAATTAATTTGATCGATTCTACTTTTTTTCATATAGCGTAATTTTATATTATTATTATTTTATATAGAATAAACAATATTTTTCGAAAATATTAATCTAATGTAAATTATGGGTAAGAGTTTTCTACCATTTCTATGAATAAATGATTCAATTATTCTTTTGGTTACTTGGTAGGAATAGGAGAAGTAGTAGTGAATGGTCTTTTTTTTTTTTCCCACGCCGATACAAAAGAGGGAAAGAATTGGGACCAAGATTAGACCAAGATGCAGGGATGCGAAGACCGTGGTGGTGGTAAAGAAGGAGGAGGAGGAAGGGGAAATGACCCATCTGTAAAGCACTACGTGACAAAAAAAAGGATCAAATCCTATTAATTAGGAATCACGTAAGATGACATAACAAAGACATTGATGATACAATAAACTGTATCTTTAATTTGTATAAAAGATTATTTATATTTCTCTCATAAAGTTGTGTGAGTGTTGTGCCCGTGTGTTGTGTCTGTGTTTATAAGTTCGTAATTTGAATAAATATCAAAATTCCTACATCAAGAATAGTAAATATAAATTAACCTTTTTTTTTTCAAATTGACACCCATTCATCACAAATCTTAAATTCATAATGACCTATTAATAAGTCTGTTATTCGTATTTCCATTATCTTCTTCATTACAGTTTAGTTATCTATCTCATTTAGTTATATATACATATTTCCTCTTTCAAAAAGATCAACTAACTTAATAAAAGAAAGTCACACACACAGAAATCAAGTGAGGAAAAAAAAATTCACAAAAAAAAAAGAAAAGAAAAAATTTAGAGACATATTTTATTTTTACAAACAAAAACATTCTTATAGATATCTTTTTACATGAATCAAGTATAACTCAACCACTCCAAGTTACAAATTATAGATATATATATACAAGTATTTCCAAACTAAATTGTTAATTAATCTTTCCTTCAATAGTATTATTACCTGAACGGCTTTACTCCTTTTTTCTTTCTACCAACCAATTTTCAATTAATCATCTCACCAACGTTCTTCTTTTCATCATTTGTTTATGCCAAACACTAAATCCAAGCTTTCATTAGCTATACAAAAGGCAGATTCTGAATCACAGCAACATCAACAACAACACCAACATCAGCATCATTCAAAACTTAACAGTTACAATCATCTCCATCAAGATCTTCCACAACAACAACAACAACAACAGCAAAAATCTAAAAAAACACAAACAAAATCTAACAATAATTTTAATCAATCTACCCCTATAACACCTATAAAGAATGCATCCACTGTATCGTCGCATGATATAAATCAATATCCTTCATCTAAAAGTTTTAATGAAAATTTTAAACCATCACCACTGTTATTACCAAATTTAATACAGCATAGTACTCCATATGTATCAACTACACCATCATCAGCAAAACATTTTAAACCGGAATTAACTGTTTTAACAACTCCCATAACTGAAAAGAATTTAGAAGATATTTATCACAATTATGATAACGATGATTATGAACAAGACTTTGAATTGAAGGTAAATCATAAACATAATTTTAAAAATATAAACAAATCCCAAACAGGAAATGGAGAACCATCAACTTTGTTAGGTAAAGAACAAGAGCATTTGGTAGAGGATATCAAAAATAGAATGAATCCCAACAATAACAGCGATGAAGAAGATCAAGCCGATTATGACGACGAGGAAGACGATGACATCTCCGATGAAGAACCGGTTAATCCTGCAGATGAAGAAGATTTAAAAGATTATGTCCCCGGTGGTTATCATCCATGTTATATTGGTGAAGAATATAAAAATGGGAAATACACACTAGTCAGGAAACTTGGTTGGGGTCATTTTTCTACCGTGTGGCTAGCTCGTGATAATGATAAACATTGTCACGTAGCAATGAAAGTGGTTCGTTCTGCTAAACATTATACTGAGACTGCCATTGATGAAATAAAATTATTGGATAAAGTCACCACTAGTGATATTCATCATCCAGGTCATCAACATGTCATACAATTATTAGATACTTTCACTCATAAAGGACCTAATGGGGTTCATGTAGTGATGGTTTTTGAAGTATTAGGGGAGAATTTATTAGGATTAATTAGACGTTATAAACATCGTGGGATCCCCGTAGTATTTGTCAAACAAATTGCTAAACAATTATTGTCGGCATTGGATTTTTTACATCGACAATGTGGAGTTATTCATACCGATTTAAAACCAGAAAATATTTTAATTGAAATTGGTGACGTTGAACAAATTGTTAAATTAGTTGAAGAAGAAAATTTACAACGTAAATTACAAAGAAAATTATCAAGAACAGCTTCCAAAACATCAACACCAATTAGTGCTACCCCTAATAGTTCATTTTCAAATCATGCCAACACAACCACCACAACCACAACTACTACTGCCAAGAAAATATCCATTAACGACTCTATTATTTCACCTAACACTTCTAGTACAGCATTAACAAGTAGTAATTCATTTATTAACCATTCCCCTTCATTAGGTAGAAGTGGAAGAAGAACTAGACGAACAACATTAATCACTGGATCACAACCATTACCATCGCCATTAAGAAGTTTCAACAAATCATTTACCAATGTTTATGGATTATCATCATCTACTACTAATACTCCAGTTCGTAACATTTCCATTAATAGCAACAACTTTAGTTTTATTAACAACAGTAACACTACTGCCAATACCACCACTAATGGGTTGGCTACTACTACTGAAGATCATGAGGAAGACGGTGAAAACCAAACATTAAACAATTCTTTATCTTCAATGTCAATTACCAATTCCCATTCCAACTCCAATAGTTATCAACCAACTGCTACAACCAATGTTGATCCAGTACAAATTCCACAAGAATCAAATTATTCATTGGATGATTCATCAGCTAATGTTGTTGAAGATATAATCAATGATAATGAATTAATATCTGTTAAAATTGCTGATTTGGGTAATGCATGTTGGACAAATCATCATTTCACTGATGAAATCCAAACAAGACAATATCGAGCCCCCGAAATTTTAATTGGTTATTATTGGGGTGCCCTGAGTGATTTATGGTCATTTGCCTGTTTAATATTTGAATTATTAACTGGTGATTATCTATTTGATCCTAGAGATGGTAAATCATATAAAAAAGATGATGATCATATTGCCCAAATTATTGAATTGATTGGACCATTTCCTAATCAAATGTTAAAAGAAAGTTATTATGCTCGAGAATTTTTCAATTCAAGGTATGAATTAAGAAGAATCATGAAATTAAAACCTTGGGGGTTACAAGATGTATTAATTGAAAAATATAAATTCCCTTTGAATGATGCTATTGAAATTAGTGAATTTTTATTGCCAATGTTGAAATTAAAACCAGAAGAAAGAGCTGATGCTGGAGGAATGTTGAATCATCCTTGGTTAAGAGATGCTTTAGGTTTAGAAAATGTGGTTTTGGAACGACCAGTTGGTGGTTCAGGTGAAGATATTCCTGGTTGGTCAAGAGAAATTTCTACTACTACCCAACAATCAATGTCTTCTAACAATCATAATCATAATAATAACTATAATCATCAATCAGATCAGGAATTACAACTGCAACAATCACGCAAATATTCCAATGCAAGTAGTTTTGGTCATAAAAGCCAACCTTTCTATCATTAGAGTCAAAAAAAAATTACAGTTTACGATTAACAAATTTGTTAGTCACATTCGTTTCTTCTTTCTTTCTTTTCTTTTGCATTAAATAATTTACAAAACTTATTTGTATATGTATTTGTATAAAACATATAATTTATAATTGATTAAATAATGGGATAACACTGTAATAGTAGAAAGGGAAATTAGGGTTGGTATAGGTTTTATCAAGGTCGTGTGCGAGAGGTAGAAGTGGAGGAAAATCCAACTGGGCGCGGACGTTACTCCTTTTTGATTATTCCAACGAATTTTGAAAACTCATAATTTCTCCATTCACCATTAACTTCTAGCAACTCATATCAATTGATCTTTTATCCCCTACTACCATGTTACATATTGAACAAAATAATTTATTAATTGAGAAAACTTTAACGGAAAGATTATTTCCTAATCCATCCGAAAGTTCATTGAAATCCTTAGATAGAATTGTTTCTGATTTTGATTTCACTACATTTCATTTACTGACATTACCCGGGGAGAAACATTTATTATTAATATCTCTTTCATTAAGATGTTGGCCAGATTTAGTTAAACATGATGTTGTCAAATATCTTAATGATAAATATCAACCATTCAATGAAGTATTGACAATATTATCTACTAATGATGTTGAACAAGGTTATGATTATTCATTAGTTTTAGATACTTCAACTGCTACAACTTCTTCGAATTACAACGAAGATTTTAAATTACAATTGATTAAAGAATTATCAAATTTGAAAAGAAATGCCATGGCAGCTCCATTTGAACAAGCATTTAATAGATATGATGAATTACTGAAAAAATATGCTAATGCTAATACTTATTCAGAAGAAATTCAACAAGAATTATTTAATGAACCAGTATCAGTAATTAAATATCGTGGAATTGATGAGTGCATTTACTTAAAACCATCATTTGATAGAGTAACAGTGATTTTCTCGACCGTTTTTCAAGATGAAACTGATAAAATCTTTGGTAAAGTTTTTTTACAAGAATTTGTTGATGCTAGGAAAAGATCAGTTCAAACTGCTCCTCAAGTATTATATTCTCATATCGAACCACCATTAGATATTCAAAGTGTCACTACTGCTACTACTACTACTAATACTACCAATAAGAAAGATAATTATGGATATGTGACATTTGTTTTATTCCCTCGTCATCTTGTTTTAAACAAACGAGAAAATTGTATTTCTCATATTGAATTATTTAGAAGTTATTTCCATTATCATATCAAATGCTCAAAAGCTTATATGCATTCAAGAATGAGATTTAGAGTCAAAGAATATTTGAAAATATTGAATCGTGCTAAACCAGAAAATCTTGATGATGAAGGTAAAGTTATTGAAAATAGAAAAACCGCTAGTGGTAGAAGATTTGATATTAGAGCGTAAAAAAAAAAGAGTACTATGTTATGTGTGTATCAATTTATGTACAAGATATATATTAACTAACCTAACCTAACCTACACTATTTCTTTCTATTGTTTGGGTTTTTTGGCACCATATTTTGATCTTGATGAAGCTCTATTAGCAACTCCAACCAAATCAAAAGCACCTCTAACCAAATGATATTTGACCCCAGGAACATCTTGAACTCTACCACCTCTAACCAATACAACATGATGTTCTTGTAAATTATGTCCTTCACCAGGTATTAAAGCACTTATAACATTCCCATTAGTTAATCTTACTCTGGCACATTTTCTTAATGCAGAATTTGGTTTTTTCGGTTTTAAAATCATTATTCTTAATACAACTCCCTTTTTGAATGGATTATTGTCTAAATCTGGTGACTTGGTTACATTGGGTTTAATTGGATCATAATGTTTATATTTTTGAATTTGATTTAATGATGAATGACGAACTTGATTGAATGATGAAAGGTTGTTGTTGTGGTTTTTGAGTATTGGTATGTTGGAATTTATTGAGTTCATATATGAAGTGATTGGTCTAGTAATACCATTGATATTGGTATTATTAGGTTTAACTAACCTAATACCATTGAATAGTGATCTAATCATAACAAGTTGATTATTGTATGGTGGTGTATTTGATTAACCAATATGCTTCTATCATAAAAGAAAAAAAAAAATTTTCTCTCTCTCTCTCACTTGTAACAGTTAACTTTTCTTTGATTTTTGATTTTTGATTCTTGTCCAGTAATATTTTCAATTATTCTTTAAACAGAGAAAAAAAAAGACCATCTTTCTTATTACTTTAACATAACTCCCCAACTCCCCCATCATATATATATATATATACATATTCATTTAAACAATGTTTAGAACTACTTTATTAAAATCATTAAGAACTTCAGTATCAAAACCTTCAATCGTGAAAACCATTCAATCATCATCAAGATCATTATTCACCATCACCACCATCACTAACAACAAAAATGTCACTCCTTTGACTTCATCAATGAACTTTATTCGTTGTTATAGTGCCTTCCCAGAATTAACTAGAGATATTGCTAAAGAAAGAATCATTGAATTATTAGAAGGTTATGATAAAGTAGATCAATCTAAAGGTGAAATCACTGAACAAAGCTCATTTACTTCTGATTTAGGTTTGGATTCTTTAGATGTTGTTGAAGTGATTATGGAATTAGAACATGAATTTAATATTCAAATCCCTGATAATGAAGCCGATAGTTTAAAAACTGTTGGTCAAACTATTGATTATATTTTAGCTCAACCAGATTCTTGTTAAATTTGACAATTGTATGTAAATGACAAGAGAATATTGTTTTGCCCTTTATCTTTGGTACACACAATGTTATTCAGGTAAAAAACGGTACATAATTAATTAAAGAAATGTCTTGACAAGATTGGCCGTTGATCTTAGTTAGTTTGTTTATATTTATGTAATATAGAGAAATAGGAATACGGGGTGAGAGAAGAAGAAAAGTTGATATAAATGTATTTATTTCATTAACTGAGACCAATGGTGTTTTCTTAATTGTGCTTATAATATTTTACTGTTCTAGGAATATTAATCAACTAATTAATTGACTTGAGGAATGGTTGAAGTAGATACCTAAAACGATCCCATTAAGATAATAATGTGTTTGTCACGTGATTGAGCCTGTTGAAAGACCAATCAAAAGTTTGCAGAAAAAAATCAATCCTTCAAAACAAAGAGAAGAATGGAAAAAAAAATATAGACACAGTTAACTAATTACTGTTAATACTTTCAACTTTATAACTATTCTAATCAATACAATATGGTTTCAGTATGTATAATATATGCTTTATATCAATCAAGAGCAATATTAGCATTATTTTTATTATTAGAGAAAGTAGTACCTTGATACTAACATGCCGGTATTTTTTTTTAGTACGTTAAAGGTCCAGCTTACAAAGCTTTGAGTCATTTTGGTAAATTAAATGCTCCATTAGTCAGATCTTACATTCCAAATTTGGTTTTCTGGGGAACTGCCGCTGGTGGTGCCGTTGCTACTTTTACTGAAGGTGTTCCATTATTCCAAAAGACTTTTTATGAAAAAATCCCATTTTTCGGTCAACATTGGATTTATAACCCAGATCCAGAAGATGTTCCAGTATAAGGAAAAAAGTGAAAAATGTTTATTAGATTTATAAACAATAATACTTGTGTTATAAAAATATAGATAAAAAAAAACAACAAAATTTCCAATAAAAATAGTAATTGATTTTAACTTTATCTTTGTATCCTATCCCTATGGAATATATATGATTATATTTTTATTATGATCATCACGTTTTAAATATTCTAATTCAATTAAATTTTCAATGATCGTTTTTAAATTTGTCATAGTTACTGGACGTCGATTTTGTAATACTGATATTGATTTATTCAATAATTCAATAATGGTTAATTGTCGTTCTTGTTTCATTATTTTGACAACACAACTCTTTATCTCGTCATCTCTATTAGCTTGAACAGTGGATTCAACCAGGTCAATATCATTCATACCTTTGACTTGTTTTTCCTGTTGTTGTTGTTGTTCTGATCTTGACAATTCTTTAATCATTGGTAATTTAATTCTCGTGGATTTATCCTTGAAACTTGAATTATAGTAATATCTATTACCATCATAACGCAAAATGGCATACTTATCATTGGTAATAGAGTTAACGATTTTAGTCAAGAATTGAGTATTATTAATACCCGTCATTGAACTTAATTGTTCAATTGTGTACCCATTGTCATCTTCTGCTGTGAACAATAATAGCAATACTATTTGCAACAAGTTCCCGGTAATTTCTTTTTCACCTTGATCAAACTGTGCAGACATCGTAATTTGATGTAGTTTATAATTAGTCCAATCGAGTTGTCGATTCTTATACTTCACATCCAATGTCTGATATTGATTTGTCATTTCAGTTAAAATATCTTGTAATACAACTGGTAATTTAAATTCATGCAAATCTTCATTGTTAGGGATATTAGGCCATTGCTTTTTCTCTAAAATTAATGGATTAAACTCAAATGAATTATTCAACAAGGTATAATTTGCCGTTGGTACAGTGATTAATGATTTATAAATATCTTTGGAATCAGTCAAATCTTTAAACATCACTGTTAAACTAAGTACATCATCATTTTCACCAACAACTTTTATCAAACTATTGATAAATTTCTTTTCATTTTCAAATTTGAATTTTTGATTTAATAATAATAATCGTTTAGATAAATCCTTTTTGTAAAAATTGATAAAATCTTGTTTGTTATTTATCGATTTAAATATAATTAAAACATTTTTTTCAAAATCAGGAAATAATAATGAACTTGATTTCCCTTTGAAGAAATTATCACAATATTTACACAATTGATAAATAATCATAGAATTAATACTGGTGGTATTATTAATTGTTTTGATCAAAGAATTCCTAACTTCAAATTCAAATTTATCATTATCAGGGAGACTTGTGATTGTCAATGATATTAACTCCTTGTATTTGTTCACTACTTGCTCAATGACATTGTTATTGCTTGATTTAGTCGACTTGTCATAGACATCCACAATAGATTCAAACACTGATTTGGTATAAACCCCCCATTGATATATAAATATCAGAATAGAATCATATCCAAAATCTTCAACACTATGACAACAATATTGATAAATAATACCTAATTCTTGCTCATTCTTTAATAATGAAGGTAAAACTTTTGGTAATAAATTATTGAAATCATAAAATATTAAATTCCATCGAAGTTTCTTAAATAAATTTTTGATAAAATTAATATTTTTACCAACCGCTTTAAAAAATCTCAAATTTTCATTGATTGTTCCTAAAACTTTTGATAAATAAGTAGTAGCGTCATTTTTAAGCCATGATATTTTTAAATGGTTATAATGAGTGATTATTGAACTCAATAATTGTTCATTGAAATCAAATTTAAAACCTTGATTGTGTAAATCAACCAATACTGTAGTAAACAGCAAGCTTTGATCAATCACATCCATATTAATTAAATCATTTTCTTCATCATCATCATCAATTTCCATTTCTATTTCTATTTGTTCTCTCCATTTACAAAGTAGTTGGAACTCAGTGTTTAATACTTTTTTTGCAAGTTGTTTATCTTCCACAAATACTTCATTTATAAATAAATCAATTGCAAACAGCATTATGGGATGTTTGGTACGATGTTGTACAAGATAATGATTATCCAAATAAATAAATACTTTACTTAAATCAGACATTCGAAAATACCAATTAGTAAATAGGTTTAGAAAATTCTTAACCAGTTGTATTATTGAGTCAGTATCTTGATAATTATCATGTAAGATTTCAATTATACTTGGTTTCAAATTTGTTTTAAAATCATTGATTATTTTTTCAAAAATTAAATCACTCAACTTACTTTGTTCAACATGTTTATATCGACATAATTTAGTGAATTCATAATTCAAATATCCAAATGGACGTTCAAGGGGTAAACCTTTTAATATAGAATCGATCGTTCGATCAGCTAATTGTTGTATTGATTTTATTCTTGTAGTTAATTCATCATTAGTAGGTTTATTTAAGTTTTTATGTTTATTATTGATATCAGATGTATTATTAGTAACGTTGTCATCTTCAAATGATTTTTGATATAATTTGGGAGATGGGGAACTGGAAACCAAATGAGACAATTTACGTTGTTGCGGTGGAATTCTTGTATTTCCAGTAGAAAGTGAAGATAATGTGTTGCTACTACTACTATTATTGAAATCCAAAATCTTGTCTGTTATATCGTCTATTGACATGATTGATGGGAAATGGGTTGTGTGTTGTGGGTTGTGGGTTGTGTGGTTGTATGGTTGTATTAGTTTGATTTAATTTGATTGATTTGAAGGTTGTGAGTAGAAGGAAAAAAAAAAATAGTGTTGATAAAAAATAACAACAACCAAATACATTTCGTGAAGTTACAATTCCTATAATAATTTTGAATACACATTTTAAGGATACCTTCTCATCCTCAAGTAATTTTCATACATTCGATTCACACCCTTTAATCATGTCACAACCACATAGTCAACAACAGAAAGATATAACTGATCCAAAACAACTAATAACCATATATAAAAAACAAGGTAAATTTGATAATCAAAGACGACTCTTATTAGATAATTTCAAACAATCAGAAACTTACAATAATTTAATATTAAAATTAAAACTATTAATTGAGAATAAAGTGAAACAAGATCCTAATATATTAATGAAAAACAAGGGGAAAATGGCAGCATTAATACAAGGAGAAATGACGACAAATAATGATAATAATGAATTATTAAATATAGTTGATAAAGATATTCAAGATAAAATTATTGATAGTTTTGAATTTCATAATTTAGTTAAAAATGATTTAATTGATATTAAACAAGAACTTTTAGGTATAAGTGATGAAGAAATTGCTAAAATTAAAGATCAAGAAAAGTTGAAATTAGAAAGATTAAGAATGGAAGCTAAAATGAAGGATTTGAAACGAATTCAACAACAACAACAACTACAAAACCAAGAACAACAGCATCAAGTTGAGAAGAACTATAAGAATAATTTTAAAATTAAAAATCTTGCTTCTTCATCATCAAATCATCGTGTTAATAAACCACCAAGATTTAATTTTAGAGATTCGAATAATAATGTAACTGATACATATGATAAACAAACATCACAACCTACCAAAGAGAAGAAAAAGGATAAAATATCATTCATGATGTATTAGAAAGAAAGAAAGACAAAAAAAAATCAAGTCTTCTATATGTATATATATATATATATATATACGTGAATATATTTGTATCATTTTTTTTTCTAGATTTTATCAAATTATACATGTAATATTATAACAATTATTCATCAAGTTCGAAAATATCTGTGGCGATAGCCATTAATTCTTCTACTACTTTAGTTTTATAACTTAAATCTTGAGCACTAGTTGAACTATCATTAAATAATACTGGACCCCAAATAATTGCTAATGATTTAGCATTCATTCTATTTTCAGATTCATGTTGTGCCACTTTATTAAGATGAAACATTAATGATCTTAAAGTGAAATAAGCACCATCGGGTAATCCAAATACTAATTGATGTAATTTTTTAGCAATGAAATGTTCATCAGTTGATTTAACCGTTTCAATAAATGATTTGCTTGCAGCACTAGTAAATAAAGGTTCAGGTAAACTACTGAAATATAATTTCAATAAACTGGCAACACAAAATACTTCACTTTCATAAACATTGGATGGATCAATATCTTTACCAATGGTTAAATAATTTGTGAAATTTGCATCTATACTTTCTTTTAGTTTGTTGACTTGACTTTGATTACTACTAATTCGATAAATCCCCACCAAGTTTAATCCATAAGATTCAATAACTTCAATACATTTACGTACAATCAAAGGGACATTATCAACACCAGCAAATTGTATAACATCTTCAATAGATGCTCCAAAACTTGGATGTTGGAATGTTGATAATGGTTTAGGTCCCTTTATATGGAGTGATGGTGATGATGTTTGACTAACAGCTGGATCTAATGACAGATACAGAACTGGGGCGGAACTTTCAGTAACTGATGGTGGTGAGGCATAGGTAGCAGAACTAGAATGGCCATTAAAAGTATCATTGCTTTTACCAGGGGCAACAGTAGAAGACCCAGATGCTGATGTTGATGTACCCAACATAGAAGAACCTGCGCCATGAGAAATACTTGATGTTTTCGAATGTCCATCAATATTTGAAGCTGTAGACCCATTATTGTTGTTCCATCTATTTGTTGCTGCTGCACTTTTCAAATTAGCTGGAGTATTGGTTGTATTTAAAAATGGTTTCCCAATATCTTTAGTTTTAACTAATGAATGATGAACATGATAATCTACTGGTATTAATGATTTGTTATCCCCCGTAGTACCATTTCTTAACAAATATTGATACAAATCTTTTTCATTATCAATATCACTAGCCATTGATTTCATTGATGCTTTACTGGATTGTAAAGGACTTATTAATACTCCAGAATTCATAATCAAATTTTCATTCCAAGTTGCATACTTTTGTAATTGTAAATTTAAAGCAATATCCATTTCCAATATTAAATTTTTCAATTTTTTGGTATTATTAGGACGATGAATCACCAAAATTTCATCTTTTAATTTTTTACATGTAGCAACTTTTAGTTTATATTCTTGATCAGCAGTATCAACTTTTCTACTCAATTCATCTTCTTGTTGTTCCACTGATTTATTTTTCAAACTAAATGATTTTTTATTGGGATCAGAAGTTTTCAATCGATCTAAATCTTCACATAAATGATTATATTTGGTTTTGGCTTTTTCAGCAGTTATTATGGCATCAATACAATCTTTTTCTTTACGTTTATGTTCATCTTTAATCAATTTTCTTGTTCTACCAATTGTCCCAATTAAAGATGTTAATTCATCATACATTGTATTTAAGGCAACAACATAAGAATTGCCTACTCCATATAATGATTCATCAAATTGAATAATTTTATCCATTTGAAATTGTAATGAATCATTTTTCAAATTTCGAGAATTATTTTTCATATTAGTACGTACATGACCAGCAAATTTTTTTAATTGATTATAATGATCGTCTTCAATTTGAGCTTTCTTTTTAATAAATTTACTAAATTCTTCCCCGGTATTCAAACTTTCTTTTAACCGATTTAATAAAACATCAATAGTATAATCACTATTCAAAATTTTTTGGATTTTAGGATCAGTATCTAATAATTTTGCTGAATCAGTTTGAGCTATTGATGTTGGTGGTTGTGGAAGTGGTGGTGATACTGTTTTGGTGAGACTACTGCCTAAATTTGTTGATGTATCAGTTTTGTTAACTGATCTATCTGACATGACGACTAAGGGGGAGCAAAAACTTGGTATAATTAGGAAATAAAAAAAATTAGATAATGGTTTGTTTACTTTCTTTTCTGTAAGATTTTTCGTTAAGTGGTTGAGTTTGTTGATTGTGGATTGATCTTATTGATGTTGTTGTTGTTGTTGTTGTTTGTTGTTTGTTGTTTGTTGTGTAGATTTGTCGTTCCCAGTTGAAGATCCACTCTTTCTCACTTTTTGATTTTTTCACAAATTACACGCACAAGTTCTTTGAACTTTACTTCTTGATCCGTGGCTTTAACAACTAGTAATAGTAGTAGTAGTAGTAATAGTAGTTCTAGTTCTAGGGTTGGTTTCAGATTCTATTTCTATTATTTATTTCAAACAATAGTACCATTAAAGCTATTGTTTATAGTTAGAGTAACAAAATGCACAATCAAATTTGAAAATGTTATCATCATTAAGTTTCTGATTTTGAGTAATCTTTTCTTTCTTTTTCATGTTTTTTTTTAGACGACGGCGACAACGACAACTACGACAACAAGAACGAACCTCCACATGTACAGTTATTAGCCTCGTAAGAGTTAACTGCCTATCTACATGTTCTTAATCAAATATTCAGAATGATTATATTAAAAGGCCAAACCAAACAAATAATATAAATATATATATATATACCTTAGAAACCTTTCTCTTTTACATGTGTATCAAATTACCTTTAAACCTATTCTCTCTGTTCTTTTTTATTTTTAGAAAAACATACTTGATCTCTTTTCATCATCAGCCCCAACACCAAATTCATTTATTGGTTGTTCGACATTAGCCACTGAGAATTCTAAATCATCACTTGTAATCATATCCCAGAATTTGTAAATCATCATAAAAGTGAAAACATTACATGCACTTCCAAAGAATAATCCATCGACATAATGAGATGCCCCACGACATATTTTGTCACTAAAAACATATGTCAACACTTGACCAGCAACGAAAAAGAATACTCCTAATAATATAGCACCCAATGACCAATATGATTCTAATGCGAAAACAACCAATATTATTTGTGATACAACATAAACAGCCAATATGACAGCATTCAAAACATAAGCAAAGATAAATAATGTAGTAGTTTTCCTATAATCTAATGCTGTATCCCAATGTTTAAAAGTGATAATACAAACAATAAAATTGACAGCAAACCATGCAAAACATCCTACTCGTAAAATCCACATTGATCTACTAGTACCATCTTCCCAAAATTGGAAACATAGGAATCCATTATATAATAAACAAATGCAAAGAGCACTAGAAAGACCAATTTGTACAGCAACAAAATAAGCATAACTGGTACTACTTGGAGGACTAACACCACAATCAACAATCAAACTACTAACAATCAATCCAATGGCTAAATATAAAAAGAATAACATTTCTTTACGTCCAATAGCAGTATATTTTGCTCTAACATTAAATATAATAATCAATAAAATTATTAATCCACCAAAATGAACAAATGCATTACCAATTTGAAAAATCATGGTATTGGCTAATTCAACTGATCGAGCATAACAATCAGGAACTATACCTCGTTGGAAAAATGCTGATTGATTAACAGCACCAACAACTGAACATAAAGGTAAAGCTGTTTTATTACATATATGATCAAATGACCCAAATGACATTATTTAACGAAAGTGTGATGTGGAAGGGGAAGGGGAAGGGGAAGAAGAGAACTGTTTGATGTCGGTTCCTAAAAAAAAGTGTAACAATAAGAAAAAAGTTTTTTAGTGTTTACACCTCAGCTTTGATCTCCCCCCCCTTCTCTCTCTCTCATTGAAATCAAAAATACACCAAAAAATAAGAAGGTCGTGTAATCATTGCCAAAACAGAAATATGAAACAGTAAATTTTTTTTTTTTCCAATTGTTTTCTTACTAAAAATAAAACAGGGAATAATTATTATTTGTATACCGCGCGCTGGGATTCTACTTTGCCTCGTCCTCGCCTTGTCTTTGCATCGCCTTGTTTGTTTGTTACAACTGTCTCATTCTTTTCTTGATACTAACATGACTATCTTTCTTATTAATTGACAGAGAATATTTTCACAAAATTACTTAAATGACTAAATATTTGTTAACGTACATATATATATATATATATATATACATACTATCCCCATAATAAACTGATCTTTTCCCAACCTTTTAATTTCTTTATTGGAGGTTCTGGACGATTAATAACATCATAGAATAGTGGTTTCAATTTAACTTCTGTTGGTTTGACATATTTGGTCTTGAAAAAAAGTTTGCTAAATATGTATAACCCGAAAAATAATGGGATAACGAAATAGGAACTAAAGAAATTGGCAAATTTCCATTGACCTTTAATAAATACAGCAAATCCACCTGTAAATAAAAATAATAATGAAAAAAATAATGATACAGGACCAGCATATTGTCCACCAGGAATTTTATAAGGCAAATTTTCTCTACTATAACCTTGAGCTTCAAGAGCACGATGTAATGCTATGTGATCAAGGGCGAAAACACTCCAATTGACTAAAAGATTAGATGAAGTTATACTTTGAAACCAACTGAAAACTTGGGATGTACCTGAACTAACTGACAAATAAGACAATGGCAAAAATAATGCAGCAAATACAACTCCAACCCAAGGAAGACCATGTTTATTAGTTTTTAAGAATATTTTTGGTGCTTGTCCATTAGATGCCAATCCAAATAATGAACGACTGGCATGAATAAGACCTAAATTGGCTGCTGATAATGCCGAAGTTAACACCACAGCATTAATAATATGAGGTAATACTTTAATCCCCGATCTTTGCACGGCAATAACCCAAGCAGACCCGGCAGCATTCCCTGTGGGTGAAGCAATTGATTTATCATTATAAGGAACAATCAATGAAAGAATGAAAACGGCCAAAAAATAAAGAATCAATACTCGAACCAATATTCTTTTCAGGGCACGATAAATGGAACTACGTGGATTTTTAGTTTCACCAGCAAGAAGTGGTACCAGGTTAACTCCACCAAAACTATAAACCACTGATGAAACACATTTCCAAAATGCCAAAAATTTACCGGTAGACCCTGTCACAAACCGTTCAGCAAATGGACCTGGATCTTTCCAATAACGGAACCCAAGACGATCATGATTAGGAGCACCACCCAAATCAATCACCAAACCCACTATGACCAATCCTAAAATCAAAAGAACTTTTAAAAACCCGAAAAAAAATTCAACTTCTCCATACCATTTCACTTTATATGAATTAACAGCAATAATCACTACTCCAAAAATTGTGATGAATACCGCAGGGTTAATATCTGTCCAATATGAAACCACAACACTAGTAGCAGCTAATTCACTAGGGATAATAGCTGAATAAACATTCACATATCCTAAAGCAAATCCAAAACTTTTATCAACAAAATGTTCAACATGTCTAATATTGGATCCAGTAACCGGCATTAAACAAGCAACTTCTAACGTACTAATTTGATTAGCAGCAACAACAATACCCACAAGCACAAAGGCAAGAATCATCCCCACAGGACCAGCTGTAGCTAATGTACCACCCGAACTTAAAAATAATCCGGTTCCAAAAACACCAACTAAACTAATCATACCAATTAATCTGGTATTTAATCCTTCAGATAATTGTTTTTCATTATGGAAAATAGATTCAGCATCTTGTATATCATCTTTAGTGAAATCAACAGAATCACTATGGAAAGAAGATGCATCAACTTCAACCTCAATAGTTTTTTTAATATCAGGAGAAAATGAAGACATGATTAAGACAATCTAGTGGTATATAGTAAAGAATGTAAAATGATTTTTCAAACAACAAAGTCAAACTTAATTATATATATATATATATATTGAGTCTTCAATTTTGAATGTATGGTTAGTTAACAGTGGCATTGTTAATTTTATTAACAATTAATGTGGATTCCCTAATGGCTAATTATTGTTGTTAATTTAAAAAGATAAGATTAGAATTGAATTCAAGATTGTGGCTGCAATTCCTTGGAGTCGTGTATACCTGCACAATTTACAATATATATAATTGAAATATTGAAAGATGATAAATGTTCTATAACCCTAATTTTAGAGTTTACAACATTAACTATATCTATTGGTTGTTGTTAATTTTCCACAGTCAATGGATTATAACTTGTATAAGAAATGATAGAAACAAAATTTTGTATATGTGACTGGTTATGAAATTGCAAAGATAAAAAGAAATCTTTTTCTTTTTTTTTTTGCAATTTCATTAAATGATGTGATTCTGTTTGATAATCACTGTGGCATAAGATTTAATGGCAACCAGAAATTTAAAATGCCGTTAAATCAACAATTCATTGAAATGATTTAACAAATCAAAATTATTGTATTTGAAACGTTAGATGCAATATTTATTAATTTGAATTTAATAATATAGAAGAATTTAGCAAGAAGGGTTTATATTTTTTTTTTTCCTTTTTTTTTGTGATAAATTGGTGTGGTTTTATTGATATAAATTGTGGTGCTCAACTACAATGAAATAACATTGTAATTTTGCCTTAAATCGGTTTATATTTTAAATTTCGGCAAAATTCAATAAGCTGAATCCCCTTTTTTTAGAAAATCTCATCTTAACAATTTGGGTAGATCTTGGTTCTAGAAGTTTGTTTTTCATTCCATAAACATTAGACATTTAAAAAAAAGTAATGGACAACCACATTCAAGTTGCAAAACAAAAATAAGGTTTGCGCTTTATATTTGCTCTTCCAGGGGGGGAAGAGATTTTGCTTAAAAATTGGTCCACTGTTATACTTCTATTTGATATCTATACATCTTAAATTCAATTGTTAAAGTACTTGTTGGTGATGGTGGTTGTCGCTTATCGCCCAAATTAGTCATAAAATGCGAGAATTACATTGTTTAGGTTTTATTATGTGAAAGAGCGGAAAAATTTACAACCCTCAAACCCCAAACTCAACCCCAGAGTTCTCAACACTTTATAATTACTTCTTTTCCTTTTTTTTTTCAACCAAAGATTAAAAATACCAAGCTTATTCAGTTCCCCTTTCCTTTGGATCAACCAACCAACTAGCTAGCTGAACATGTCAAAAAAACCAAAAGTATTAGTAATTGGCTCAGGTGGTGTTGGTGCAATTTCAGCACTTTCATTAACCACCAACAATAAATCAGAAGTGACATTAGTTGTTAGATCTGATTTTGAATTAATTTCTAATAATGGTTATTCAATTGATTCATGTACATATGGGAAATTAACCAATTGGAAACCTCATCATTTAGCCAAATCTGTTGACCATGCTACCACTGATTTTGGTCCATTTGATTATATTTTGGTAACGACGAAAAACATTCCTGATGGTCCCATAACTTGTGAAGAAATCATTAAACCAGCAATTAAAACTGGTAATGAAGTGATTATATTACTACAAAATGGATTAGGGATTGAAAACCCCATGTTTGAAGCCTTTCCTAACCATCTTATATTAAGTGGAGTCTCATTAATTGGATCAACTTATTATCATGGTCATGTTAAAAATTTAGGTAAAGATTTTGTTTATCTTGGAGATTTCAAATCAAAACAGGAAAGATCAGATTTATCATTTGAAAAAATCCAAAAATTTATTGAAATTTATCAAAATGATGATCCTCTGAAAAATACCATTTTATTAGATGAAGACGTTCAAAAACGAAGATGGGAAAAATTGATTTATAATTCGGTATTCAATACTATTTCTGCATTAGTACAATTAGATAATACTAGAATACAAATGACAATTGGTAATGAAGAATTAATTCGTCCCGCCATGCTTGAAGTCATTGCCATTGCCAAATCAGTAGGAGTTGAATGTGATCCTACATTAATTGATAAATATCTTCATATTGGTGATGGATTTTTTTATAGTCCATCAATGTGTGTTGATGTACGTAAAGGACAATTAATGGAATTGGAAATTATATTGGGGAATCCAATGAGAATTGCTAAAGAAAATAATGTACCAACACCAATTTTATCAACAATTTATCCATTATTAAAATTAGTTCAATTTAGATTAAAAGAAGAAAAGAAAATGTTTGAAATTGATAAAAATGATTTCCAAGGAAATTCTGATGATTATCAAAAAATATTTTCAGAAAAATATACTACTAAACATTAGAAATGAAGATGTGGATATAGATATAGATAGATATATATATCTACTTAGGATGCAAAAAGAAATAAATATTCAAGTATTTTTAAGTCTTAGTTAACACCAAGTGAAAACGGGTGGTTTACTGGTTTCTTTAATTAATCTTTCAATAATAACTTTTTTACCTTTATCAGTAGCAGCAATGTTGTTTTCTCTATTCATATGTTCATATCCAGATTCATTATTAGTATCATCCATTGATTCATTAATCACCTCAAGATAATGATTATGAGGATGTGTCAACAATGGAGTATTTTGAGTAATCGTCTCACTTTGGCCTCCCTCCTCGTCACTACCATCACCTCCTCCATGATTTCTATTTGTACTTTTGACTCGATAACTTTTAAAAATATCACTTTCATATAAAGACGATTTCATAAAATCATAATCACATTTCCCATTAGGCATATACATTATATCATCAATAACTAATAAATTCTCCCGTCTTGTCAATTCTAAAGGACCAGCATAAGTTAATTTCAAAATTTCCACAATATTAAATGCTTGACCTTTTAATACTGCCAATTGTTTTAACCACATTCTTTCTTTAAAATCATTATCTTTCATAAAGACATCTTTCAATTTTATAACGGTTTCTTCCCACCATTTTTTCGAAGTTAAAAGTGGTAAATAATGATTTCTTGTTCTTCGAGAAAATGGTTGACCAATTATTGAAAGTGGTAAAAATAACCAACCAAAGGGGAAAGATCTCCATTCATCAGGATGTTTCCAAGGGAATGCTAACCCTGAATCAATGGCACCAATTTTAATAATTGGTTTCATGATTTTTGTCAGTTGTTTCCGTTTAATTTCAATCCATTCTAATTTAATCATCCAATTATCTAATCCTCTATCAGTATTTCTCATAAGATAATCTAAAATCACCAATTTTTCTAATTCTTCTTGAAATTGTTGCATTGATTCTTGACTCCATGTAAATAAAAATTTGGTTTCTCCTAAAGGTACTTCTATTCGAGATGTTTTCTTTAATAAATAAACATCATTTGTTGGTATAGGGTATATTTTTAACCATATATCTGCATTAATATATCCTTTTAAAAATAATTGGAATGATCCTTTCTTTTTAGGCAATTTCGTCACATCATTACTTTTATCCCAATAACTATAAAAAAACGTTGGTGATCGTAATTCAACAATTTCTGTATGAGGTACAATATATGATTGTAATTGTCGATCCAAAACACAAGCTGCTGTTTCACTAATATATCCAAGATTAGGAATTAAACAACTTCTCCCGAAAAAACATGGGAAAAAAGTCCGATGAGCCCATTTTGTCCATTTTGGCAGTAATGGACCATATGGTTCTTCATCTTTGGGTTTAAAAATACCAATTTTATAAAGTGAAAAATCAATATCAAATATAAAATAACTACCTGATGAACCAGTACTTATTCTTTCAGGATAAATATGATCAGTTTCAATGATTTTTGTGATTTTAAATAATAAATTATGGAAATCAATTTCAGATATATATGTTTCAGGGAATTCAAATGGTTTGTTAGTTTCTGATTCAATTGTATCTCGTAAATGAATTAAAATATCTTTATGGGAATTTAATTCTGGTAATCCTTTAATAGGACGGAATACAGAATATTCAATCAAATATTCTTCATGTAATGGTGTATTCTTAATACTAGAACTTGTCAGACCTCTTATTTTTGAAATTGGCAGATAGGCCCATTTTGCAGCTGGTATTAAAACGGAATTTTTAAAACTATAATTATGAGTTTCTTGATGTGATGGAATATGTTGGAAATGAATATCATCCACACTTGCTCTTCTTGAAACTGGTTGTGATTGAGATTTAATTTTCGGTGTATTAGGAGCTGATTTAGAACTTGCTGAATTTGACGTATCATAATGCCAACTTTTAGATAATGAATTTACATGAAAAATTGGTCTGGTAGTTGATTCCAGTGCTGTTGCTTTCCCGTTGTTGGTGATTTCTTGGTCATCATTTCCTTCTCCCTGGTTGTGTTCAGTTTCAGTTTCAGTTTCAGGGTCTATTGTTGTTTTCCACATGGTAGAAGCTAGTGTGGCGAATGGAGAATTATTATTTGTGGTGGTGGTTTTGGGGGACACTGAATTCATGTCATGATTGGAGACTGATGAGTCGGGATTTAAATAGGGCATAGTTAAATTAGCAAATCATTTGATATAGGAATATGTATAATTATATAGCAAAGTGTTTATAAGAGTTCTGAGTTCTGAATATGATTTATTTCTAAATCTTTCGGTTTATTATTTTCTCGTCTATTGGTGAAGAAGAAGATAATTTTTTTTTTGGTATTAAATTCCTTCACTCATTAGATAAGAGAGAGAGAGAGAGAAAGAGAGAAAGAATTACTATTGGGAGAAAGAATACTGTTCAGCCGTTTCTAAACGTTATACTACTCTAGAGATAACAGAATTGAAAGAAGAAGTAAATTTTAACACATATATTCATTTGAACAAACTATATAAGAAACAATATCATTTGATCCTTATTTTTTTTTTATTTAGTTTTATTTCAATTTTCCTATTTTTTTTTATGATTTCATTGATTTTTCTCATACACTATTGAAAAACAAACTGTTAATGTTAATGAGCGACAAGTTATTGAATGGGAAAGCATATTCAAATTTAATCAGTTGCTTAATGTTGTAGATTTAGCAGGTAATATTGTTACTGTAGGTTGAGTTGGATCAGGGGTCTCTGTAGGATCTGTGGGTTTGGTTGGATCTGTTGGATCTATTGAGACAATAGGTTCAGTTGATTCAACTGGCTCTGTAGATTCTGTAGGTTCTGTTGGATCAAGAGTCTCTGTAGTCTCTGTTGGCTCTGTTGACCCTGTTGGATTTGTAGTATCAGTAGGTTTGGTGGATTCAGTAGGTTCGGGAGACTCTGTTGGTTCGGGAGACTCTGTTGGTTCGGGAGACTCTGTTGGTTCGGGAGACTCTGTTGGTTCGACTGATTCAGTTGGCTCTGCTGTTTCTGAAAGATCGGTTGAATCCGACGTGTCTGGAGTTTCATTTGGATCTGTAGTTGTGCTTGTTTCAGTATTTGTAGGTTTCACTGTAATGGTATAGCTACTTGTAATTGTAGTATATGGATAAGTAATAATAGATTCATATATATAACAAGTTTCAGTTACTGTATGATCCTGATGACCATGAGGAGGTTTAGTGGGTTTCGAGGGCTTTTCAACTGTTTTAGTTTTATATTCAGTAATGGTTTGGGTCTCAGTTTTAGTTTCTTGTGCAACAGTAACAGTGATTGTCGATTGTGGAGGACAGTTTCCACCATTGTTGCCACCACCGTTATTTCCACCACCGTTATTTCCACCACCGTTATTTCCACCACCGTTATTTCCACCATCATTATCACCACCACCATTATCACCACCACCATTATCACCACCACTGTGATCTCCCCCATGATCACCACCTCCGTTGTTACCATCACCATGGCCACCACCATGACCACCACCGTTATTACCGCCGTCATTACCACCGCCATTATTGCCACCACCTGGAGGAGAATGACATTTTGAGTGAGGACAAATTGTTGTAGTAGTAACACCAGGTGGGAGTGGTTCAATAGTAGTTGTTGGACAAACAAAATAAGTCACAGTTCTGTTATGAACATTCAACGAAGTGCTTGTAGAGCAATCATCAGGAATATAATTACATGACATACTAGTTAAAGTTATATCATCAGAAACTAAAGTTTCTAATTGACAAATAATTGGAGGATCTGTTGGAGGAGGAGGATTTGTTATATAACATTTCAAGACATCAAGTGTTCTAGTTCCAACAATTGTTCCATCAATAGAACAATCACCGCGTATAATTGCACTTGGTTCACACGTAGTAAATGTATAAGGAGTCCCTTCTTCTTCAAATGAGGTTACTCCACAAGGATAAGTTGGCGTAGTATTGTTTGGACAGGTAGTGGTAATGTGAATTGCATCCCAGTCTCTACTTTGAATTTCAAGACATCCATCGTCTAAAGTTTTTGTGGTTGCACAGTCAAAGCCAATACTAGGTCCATCAGTAATAAATGAACAACCATCTGTGCTGCAACTAGTCAGCCAAACAGAAGTATGATAATATGACACATAATTAGCATCACAATTACCTCTAGCACAATAACGTTCACCATTGTAAGTGGTACACCCTTCATTTGGTCTTGGTGGGAAACCAGGAGGAGCACTGACAGATGTCAATGGACAATCATCAAATGGAACAATAGTGGTATATCCTTCAGACGTAAAAATAACATCACAACCAGCATGAGCACTGATAGTAGTTGTTGGTGTTGGTAAACTATTATAAGTAGATGAAACAAATGTCAATGGTGAAGATGTCACCAATGTTACCAAACTAGCAGCAATAACCAAGAAAGTAGTTACTTGCATGGTTTGAGGAGTAATATTGGTATACGATAATGGATAAAGATGATAGAATACATAAACTTAAACATTTTTGAACAAGAATTAAGGTTCTATTTATATTACTCAAGTCATCAATACTGGTTAGTTGATAATACCATTAGGTGGTTGGTTGTACTACAAAAGGTTAAACATGGGGGGGTTGATCTTATTGCTAAATTTAGCTTTTGTTGCCAAGGTTTTTCTATTAAGTTAGCTATTAGGGTTTGTTTTTTGAACTAACTTAATCGAAATTTAACAGTATGTTATTATTGTTTACAGTGATCTATTTTTGGATTGTTGTATATGAATGACAATTGATACCGAATATTTTGAGGAAATAATTAATATAAATTCAAAAAAAGAGAAAGAGCTACCAGAAAACGTTTTTTTTTTTTGCAACTTTGATTGCTTTAATTGGAGTTAATAGTTTTTAATTTACGAGAACTATTGCCAAGATGATGATTCTTTTTTACTAAAATAGCAGCTTTTGCTTTTTGTGGAGAAGTAAAAGGGAACTAAAAGTAAACAAATGATGATTATAAAAATAGATTTAAAAGATCTAGAACGTTTCAAATGTTCTATTTTTTTGAACCATGACCCAACATTTACTAAATGTTCTTAGATCAGCCGTATATGAAATATGATACGATAATGTACACCCAAATTGAAGTTTTGAGAATCCCTCTTACACCTTTGTTGCAAGGATGGTAATATACGAATTTTGGCTCTTTTGTTCTCTACTACTACTTGCAGATCTTTTGCAAAGAGTTATTTACATGATAGAAATATTGTATTTCCTTGGTCTGAGTAAGGAATAGTTCCATTAGGGAGAAGAAATGTACAATTAATAGTTTGATCTTCATATATTTAACTTGTTGTACATAATTACTACTCAACAGTCACATAAAATATCTTTATTTCTTCGCTAAACAAGTGAAACAAATGTATAAGGAAAACGTTTCAGATATAACAATATACATAAACACAATTCAACCAGATATAAAATCTCTTGCCAGTTTCTGTATACTGGATTAAACCCCAGAATACTTCGTAAACTTCATTTTCTCAAACCATACAAAGAAAACACACTACTGTGCGTAATAGTTTCATTGTAATCAATAGTAAACAATAAATTATGCAAATAGCTCCAATCATACTTCTTTCCTTATTTATGAAGAAGTTAGAATCTTATTGTTGTATATGCAACTTATTTCTTGACCTTTTATTTATGCATTTCTCCCTCTCACTGCAAAAGAAAATGATCACCAAAAAAACAAACCCCCATTAACTGCGCTACCACTTCAGAGGGGGGGGTTGGTTTTTCAAATCCTTGGCAATTAAAGAAATACACATTTAGTTTAAAATAGGGGAATATCATCAACGTGTGTAAGTTAGATTATTTATGATCTGATCAATATTGTTGTTGACAATTCTAAAAATAATATAGCTGACTATTTTTATTGTTTATAAGGGGGATGGGTTTTGTAGATCTAGATTTTTGATTATTTCGTGGATCTTTCATTAATTGACCCACATGGGTTCATTACTTGATTTGTTGAGCATAAAAGTTGGAAGACCAATGTAGGCCCCTCAATTTTATTCCAAGAAAACTGGCACTTTGTTAGATGAAAAGGACTTTCTTTCTTGATACGATAATATAGTTGGTATGTATTAAATAATAAAACTAAACAAAGAATAAATGAATGAATGAAAAATAGTCAACGAAAATGAAAATGAAATAAAAGAACATAAAACAAGAGAAAACAAAAAACAAAACAGTTTCCTATTTATAAATCTGATCTATAATTTAGTGGTAAATCACTATTGATTGTTTTTTTTGGGAGGTAGAAGGTGTAAAGTTCATGATCTGCAACGAGTTTTGTTTACAAGAACAATAAAGCACCACCAAATAAAATAGTCAATGCCTTCAAGAATGTGGTTTGGGTATTTGAACCAGTGTAGATAACAGCACCAGCACCATTAGAAGCACTTTTAGTGTTAGTTGAAGTCAGACTATTACTTGTTGCACTACCACTAGTAGCAGCATCTTTATTGTTATTATTGGCAACATTTTTACCATTAGCACTAGATGTAGCGGTGGCGGTAGCAGTAGCAGTAGCAGATGCTTTAGTAGTTGAATCACCAAAGATATAACTATTCAATTCAGCAAATAATCCCTTCTTTTCTAAATCTTGAAGAATTTGACTAAGGGCACCAGAATATCTACCCAAATAATTAGAAAGTTGTGAAGTTTGAGATGAATCACCCGATAATAATGATCCAACCAATGCAGCAATTTCTTTTGGATTACCAAGAGTACCAGAAATCAATTCAGTTATATTTAATCCACTAGTATCAATGGTAACGCTTGATGATGATACAATATCATTGACTAAAGCCACTGTCATATTAATATAAGAATCAGATGAAAGGAATCTTTTCGTTGCATAAACCAAGAAACCAGTATCATTCAAAGCATTTAATACATCAGCAACAGCATTAGAAACTAATGAAGATGATAAAACGGTACTTGCAGCATTATTAAGGAAACTTCCCAAAGAACCAGAATATGAATCATCATTACTAGTGGCACGTTTAAGCAATACATTAACTAATTCACCATCAGCCATTAAATCACGTTTGGATAAAACACCAGCAAAAATATATAATAAAACATTCTTTTGTGATAATACAAGACGATCAATTAAATCAACTAAACGAGGTCTAAAATTTTCATCCAATAAAATGCCATCCAATAATGAAGTAATTAATCCTGAATTTTCCACGGCTGATAAAAGACCAGTTATATTCAAGTTTTCCGTTAAAGAACTTGATTCCAGAAGTAAATCAGCAATATTTAATGTGATATTATAATTTTTCAAAAATGAACTAGTTAAATTACCAATATATTCAATACGAGAAGGATCATCAGCAACTGAATCTAATAAAGTCCAAATGACCCCTGAATTATTAACAGCTTTTAAAATACCTTCAATGGTTTGTTCAGTATTAGCGTCACGTTTTTCAAAAACTTTCAAAACTTGACCATCAACTTGTCCATCAGCTTGATCATAATTGAAAACATTGACTAAAAATTCTTCAAAGGAAGCTGCTGCTGCTGCTGCTGCTTGAGAAGGATCATCTTGATTAAATGCTTGTTCCACAAAGGTTTCAATTTCTTGATTGAAATCAAAATCTGTGCCTGATTTAGGTGATGCTGCTGGTAATGAATATACTAATGGTATAAGTAGAAATATAAATGTGAATAAAAATTGCATTGATATTATAATTTAGTAGTAGTTGAAATAGTAGTGGGGTTGTATTAGAATGCTCTGTTAGAAATAGTCAATATATATGTATATATATAGTTATTATTAATAAGCGGATGACGAGTTGAAATAATGATTATGAATTAAATATTATTCAAAAACTTTAAAACAAGAAAGAAATCAAGTTCTTATAAAAAAAAACTTCAAATTATAAAAAAAAAGGAAAGTCAAATTCAAAAAAACCAAAAGAAGAAGAATTTGGTGATTATTAAAATTATAAATACCAATTAATAAAGTAATTTGACAAGGATAAAAAGAATTGTCAATAAAGAGAAACTATAAGAAATTAACCAAAATACTAAACGATCCAAAAAAGAAAAAATAAGTATTTAGCGTTTTCTTGAAACATCATACTACGTAGTTGATGATTAAGTAAGTTGATGTTTTGCCACCAGTTGAATTGTAACTCAATTGGGTAATTTGTATAGAAATGAGTTTTAACTATACTTGGTTAAGAGATTGTTGGGTAAGTAGGTACAGAGCAATTATTATTATTGTTGTTGTTGTTTTATAAATATCGTGTCACAAAACAAAACAAGAAGTTTTGCTTAAATAATTTTGCAGTCGTTGGACTAATAGTTAAGTGTGAATTGAATTGAATTAGTGGTGGTGGTGGTGATGATGATGGTGATGATGGATGATTGATGATGACATAAGATTATAACATTTCCTAATTGGGAGATTTTTCTGTTGGGGGGGACTAAAAGTAGGCGGTTTTGTGTAATTTAACTTAATATCTCTCTCTCTTTCTTTCTCTCTCTCTCTCTTCATATTACTAATTGGGATTATTAGTTTATGTAATGTGGGTGTGTGTACATAGAGAAAGTGTGCACGTACCTAATAGAACAGGCTTTTGTATATTCATATACGATGGGTATTTGACAATAGTATTGGCTGTTGCTGTTGGGTCCAACCCAGTTATGCATTTAAAACAATGTAAAGAAAGAGATTGAGAAATCACAAAATAAGAAATTGTTGGGTATCGTTTAACAAAAAAAAAAAAAGGAATACCCATCAATGCAAGTAATTAATGTAATTGTAGCCTGATGATGATGAACAATCTCAAAATGTCATCAGTCAAGAAGTAAAAGTGATTATTAGCTAATTCTTTCATAACAAAGTTGAAGGCTAAAACAAAAAAACGGAAAAAGAAAAAGAAAACCCCGAAGCTGAGAAATTTTGGAACACTTTCCTAATTAGGAAATTAGTTGATTTCATGTGCATTAACAGAGACAAGAATAGCCACTGTTTAATTGGGACTCATCTATTCAATATCTCCTCATTAGGTGGGTACTTACATAGATATACTCTCTCCTGCATCATCATCTACACTCATACACTCTTGATGTACACACACAGACTTTTTTTTACTGGATTTGGTTTAAACTTGATTGGAATAGTAATTTATTTTACTACTTCTTATAAACTTTATGAACTAAGTTAAAACAATAACAATAAGAAACATAACCAGAGATAAGTTCTATTACTTGGTGCCTCCTCTTTTATTTTAAATAACCTCCCCCTTTATAAAACTAACTTTAACTAAGTCTTTCAATTTAAGGAAATTTAGAAATTTAAAAATTTTTTCAAAACCAAAATTAAACAATTAAATAATTTTTAAGGAAATTTCTATTCTAAATAAATCATATTATCAACATATATATACATATATACATCAGACTATATCCACTTATTCATATCATCATCGTTAAATTTTTTTTTGGTTTTCTTTAATTTCTTGTTTTCTTTTTGTTGATATTGATATTGGAGAATTTTACCAACAAAAAAAAGAAAAACGAAAACAAAAACGAAAACGAAAACGAAACCATAAACAATAGTATGGCTTGATCCATTGATACTCAAAAACCAAAATTTAAATTATACATCATCATACTTCTATATATATATATATCTGTTTGATTTTCCCAAATTTCTGTTAATATTTAAAAATATTTTTAATTGTTTTACCTTAATAATCAATATTTACATACAACTAATAGACAAATTCACTAATAACAACTACAACAACAACAACAACAACAACTCCTCAATCAATATGAAATTACCATCTTTATCTATTATTGTCCCAATAATAACTCTAGGGTTTTCTCAACTAGCTTTATGTCTACCATCATCATCAGATACCACTACTAGTGGTACTACGATACATTCATTCAAAGATCAAGATACTGATTATAACAAATACAATTATTTATTAGAACAATTTAAATTATTATTCGCAAATGACGATGCAGATGCAGATGCAGATGAAATTGATAATCAATACATCAAGACCAAACGTGATGAAAATACGGTAAATTCAATTGTTTCCCTTTTACAATCAGTTGAACAATCAGGATTAATACCTGACATTGTATTAGATATTACTTCATCACAAACTAAAATGGATAATTTAGCAAATTATACTGTGGGATTACTTTCTACCATTATGAATGGTAATACATCATCATTATTATCTGGAATTAATATTGATTTAAATACTACAGAGATTTTAAATGCCGTTTTAAATTCAGGATTACTTCAATCTACAGCTGGTGGATTAATATTAAATAATGAAAATAATGCTAAATTGGCGGATTTAGTCGGAGAGATTTTAGGTTCTCCTGATAATGTATGGATTGGGTGGTTATTAGTTGGATTAGGTAATGGTGAAGATTTGACCGTTCCATTCATTGCCAATTTAGTGGTTAATACAACTAGTAAAGCCAATACTAATTCAACTAATCAATCGAAAATTAAATCAACCGTTGGAGGTAATAATCATAACAACAAAGTGGAAGATGTGATAATTGATAAAGATTCAATTACCGACGAGGATTTTAATGATTATTCTGGGTCCTTGAATGAATTCCTTGATAATCTTGCCGTTAAACGTGATGACAGTGACAATCAATATGCTGGTTCATTGAATCAATTTATTAGTAATGTTGGTAATAGTGTTGCTCAATCATCATTAATTCAAGCTTCAGCCGGTGATATTTTAACAGCATTAAATCAATCAAATATACTTGTCCCAACAATTATGAAAATCACTGAAAATCAAAATTTAGGTACTTTGGTGAAAACTTTAGTTTCAAGAATTTATGCTAGTGGACTCATTAATGATTTACCTTTAGATACTTATTATGAATATGCTAAAAAAGAAAATATTTTAAGTGATGCATTACAATATATTTTAACTGATCCTACTTGGTCACCTGGTTTAGCTACTTTCTTTAAAAGAATGGATGATGCTGGTGCTTATCAAAGATTACAAGATAATATGTATGGAATCAAAAAATAATCACCACCAACAACAACAACCAACAACAACAACCACAACCACAACCACAACCACAACACAACTATCCTAAACCGTTTCCTAGTTTTTTTTGTTGACAAATAATATTTATACCAATTATATTATCAACCCTTTTTTAATTTTTGGAAGGGTTCTTTTTTATTTTGTTTATTTCATTTTAGCGTTATTATTCTTAAGTTTTATATATATAAAGATATATATTTATAATTGAATGTTTTTTTTAATTATTATCAAGTTATTTTTGTAAATGAAGTTCTCTTATTTATATCCATGTTAGTTATTACTCTCATCTATTAAATATCAACAATCAATATTCAGTTAACCTTTAGTCTAATTTATGGTAAACCATGCTTATTAAGAGTTACACTCCATACAGACTTTTGCTACTTTCTGATGAACTAAAAAAACACTTATAAATACGTATATCTATAATTATACAAACAAAGATAAATACAAAAAAATCAATCCAATAAAATCAATCCAAAACCAGTATAAAACGTTTTTTATACCTCTGTCTCTCTCTCTCCCAATTTTAAAAGTTCAATGATGACATAATACCATAACCAATGGTGATAATACAAACATAAACAATTATACTTGCCGGAACCCCTCTAGTAATAAATAAATTAACCGTCAAATAAGGTTTACCAACTTCATCTCTCATACCAATTGCCGTCACATTAGGGAATCCTGAAGTTGGTAATCCCATTGCCCCTGAAGCAATTAAAGCTACACCCATAATAAGCATTAATGGATGAGGTTTAGGTAATGAATCTCCAACTTCTTTAACCAAGGGGATAATAATAAGTGCTGATACAGTATGACTTACAAATGTAGCTACCACCAAAATTAATGCTCCAAAAATGATTAATACAACAATGGCATCATAATGCATAATTCGTTTTTGTAATGCTAAAGCAATAGTTTTCAATAAACCTGAAGAAGTAACGGCTTTCCCTAATGCAATACCACCCATGGCTAACATAACAATTGACCAAGGATAATTATTTAAATCATCAACTTTTAATAAACCGGTACCGAAAAATAATACAATTGGGATACAAGTGATTATACCTGATTCACCAAATGTTCCATCAATTTTTTGCATAACACACCATAAAAGAATAGTAGTTATAGTGACGGCAAATACAAACCATTGTTTCATGGTTAATTTTTCTTTAATTGGTTTGAATTGTTTGATTTTAACATTATTGATTTTAAACGTCATGAATAATTCCACCCAAATTAAAATTAAACTAATGATTGCCACAGGTAATGCCACAGCAAACCATTTCCCCCAACCTGGATTAGGATTCATTGATTCAAGAGCAATAACATTTTGTGGAGATGCAATTGGTGAAGCCATACCAGCAACATCAGACGCCAAAGCGATCCCTAACACTAATGCTTTAGCAACGGGGGAATCTGTGGGGATACTTCTTAAAACTGGTTGAATTAATGAAAAACATAAAACGGGGGCAGCAACATTAGAAATCCACATGGAAAGAAATAATGATACACACATGATTGCCAATAATACATTTCTTGGATTTGTACCTGCTAATGCTAAAATATATGATGATAATATTTTGGCAAGATTATATTTTGATAATGCAGCAGCTAATGTAAACCCACCAATTAATATCATAATTGTGGAATTCCACATTGTCCCAAAAATATATTGTGATGCCTTGGTGGCATCCATTGGATCATCGGTTCCCGGAGTTTTACAAACTTTACAAGTAACAACCAAAAGTGGGATTAATAAAGCTGTAGTGTATAAAGGTAATGCTTCTGAAGCCCAAAGCATGGCAGCAGCAACTAATACTGCTAAACAACGACCTTGAACTGGATCATTAAAAGTTTTCACTGCTAATAATATAATGAAAACAATGACAATAATAATAATTTTAAGCATTTGAGTAGTTAATAAAAATTGTGGAATATCAATATGATCATATTTAATCAATTTTTTAAGGCATTGTGGTAAATTAATTCTTTTCATGGATAAATTCATCATTGAATTAATTATATGACCTTCATCACCCATTTTATTATTTTGAACCACAGAATTATCTAAATCAATATTATAAGATTTCTTTTCTAATGATAATAAATCTTTCCAAACGGTATTTCTTTCAAATACAATATGATCACGTAAATAAGATCTTAATTCAAATTTTATATTATCCAAATCTTCTTTAGTTGTTGATTGAGTAGTTAATTTATTTGATAAAAAGGCATAAATTTTAATAATTTGATTCAATTTATAATCTAATTCTTCAATGGTATCATTTTCAAATACTCGAGAATATTGAGGTAAAAATTCATTAATAAAATCTTGTTTAATTGAATAACCACAAGTTTTATCAAATTTTTTACAAATTTTCGTGAATCCAATTCTATTCAATTCAATAAATGATTTTAATTCAGAAAGATTTATAAATAATGTAATGGCTTTACGTTTTAATGTGATTTTTAATTGTTGTTTAACATTAAAATGTGTATGATTAAGTAATACTGAATCATGACTATGAGTTTCTTCTTCCTCTTCTTCTTCATCGTCTTCTGAATCATCATCATCATGAATTGCAACTGTAGTATTATTTTGTTTCTCCAAATCATAATTATTCTTTTGGTTGTTATTATTATTATCATAATCATTATCAATATGATTAATGGTATCAAATACACTAGCATTAGTAACTGTTCTTGATAAAGTTGATTTTAAATGATATTGATGATGATCATCAGTATTTATTATATTTGGATCGGAATAATTATAAGCTTGAGTGAATTTAAATACATCATCAATATTAATATTTTGATTTTGTAAATCATGAATTAAATTATTATAAATTTTGAAAATTTCCGATTCTTTTGAATTGTAAAATTGATTAATTTTAATTAATTCACCAATTAATTGTTTAGTGAAAATTTTTAATGGATCAAATGTTAATGATTTAGGATTAATATATGATTCATCATTAGAATTCAAAATTTGTTGTAATATCAATTCATGTTTAGTGGCAGTGGTGGTGGTGTCATGTTCACCATTGGAAGAAGTTGAAGTATATTCTAATTCACCAGTAAATGATTTAGTTTCTGATTCTTTTTCATTATCTAAACTAGTTTGATTGATTTCTAAATCACTTTCACTACCATAGTTATTAGAATTGTTGGTGGCATTGGTGTTGTTATTTCTTTTGAATTTAGAAATGATGTTTTTAGTTAATCGATGTTTTATTATATTATCACCAAATGGATGATTATGTTTATTAGTTTTTTCATCATCAACTTCAACACCATTAGTGTTTTTGATGTTGGTGGTGGTGGTGGTGTTAGCAGTGCTTTGAATATGTTCAAAATCTTTAACCAATTGACTAACAGTAGTTTGATTAGTACCAACAATAAAACCTTGATCTTGATTCCCATTATGAACAAGTTGATCTTGTTGTAATTTATAAATAGTTTTTTTCAATGTAGGATAATTAATATAATTATCTTGCCATTCTGGAACAGCATTAAATTTCAATGAATGAGAAAACTTCATCTTAACAGTGGTAGCAGTAGTGGTAGTGGTAGTAGTAGTGGTTGGATATTGACTTGTTTAATACCGCCTAAGAAATATAATTCAAAATGCAAGATGGTTGAAAGGGGAAGAAGACAAGAAAATAAAAATAAAAAAAATTCTTGGTAAAAGTTGAAATTTTGCAATAAAAAGGAATAAAGAAAAGGAAGAAGGAAGAAGGAAGAAGGAAGAATAGGATATATTTATATATATATATATAATATATAAAGATATAAAGATATTAAATATTAGAAATAAGAAAATTAAGTATCGTGTGATGATTAACTCAATTTGGTTTAGTTAAAGTTGAAAGGGGAACTGGAACTGGAAAACTAACTAACTAAACAAACAATTTTACTTTTTTTTTTAGTACTCACTTGGCACAGACAGACAGACAGACAAGAAAAATTTTTCTACTTTCTTCTTCTTCGGTTTTAACAATTTCAATTTCACCCATGAAAAACAAACTCTTGTTGGAGTGTATTTTTATTACTATTAACTCTTTTAATTTCTTGGGTTATTCTCTGTCAACTACCCCTTACTTTATTTTTCTGGTCTTTGACTTGTCTTGTCTTGTCTTGTCTTGTCTTGTCTATGAAGGGAAGGGGTTTTGATAGAGCATCTTTAACACTGTAAAACAGAATCTGAAAGTTATCTCTCTTCAATATAATGTGATAAACAGTGAAAAGGAGGAGAGGAAGACCCCACGTGGGCGGTTTTTTTTTACAATGCTGTGGGTGTTTTGTGTTAATAAAGCTATTAATTAATTAATTAATCAATTACATCTCTTTCTCTCTCTGCCTCTTTCTTTCTTTCTTTCTTTCTTTCCATTCCCGCTCTATTGTTTTGTTTGGGGTGTATGAAAGAAAAATAAAAAAGGAAATACAAAATTGGATACTAATATTATTAGGTGAATGTGCATTAGTTATTTTATAGATTAATCATCTCCTTCCCAGGTTAAACCAGCAAGCAAAAGTAATACTTGAAATTTTGTAAAGGAAAGTCTAGTGGTGGTGGTGGTATATTAATTGTAATTTTTGTGTAATGAATCTAAAAAGTTGACAATTAATTTCTTTTTTTTTTTTTCTTTTGGGGTTAAGAGTCGTGTGACTTTAAAAGTTTAGGACGTGTCCTTCATTGCAATTTATACTTCAATTATATCCTTACTTGTTAACTTATACATTAAACCCCATTTATTTATTTATTCACTCACTCACTCATGTCCCGTTGTCAAGACTTCTGTGAGATTGTTAATTTATTTGAATGACTCAGGATTCATGACATTGAAAAGTAGAGGAGTCAAAATAGAGGAAAAAACAAAAAAAAAAAGGGGGCCCTATGAATAATTCTGATCATTAATCTCATAATATAATAAACAATAATAATAAGAGTAAATTCATCTTAAATATAATTTTCCATCTTCTTACCTTTGCTTGCTTATTATTGATTTTATTTTTTTTTTTTTGCAAATTTATTATACTTGTTGAAACGATGTGAAATAGAGTATGACAAAAACTGGAAAGATAATATTAGCGATGATCTTCTTTCTTTTTCTTTTTTGATTTGATTTGATTTGATTTGACGGATTAAGATACAATTTATTATTATTTAATTGAATTCCTCCATTTAGGGTATTGTTTACAGAAATATTATGATATCACCTTTTCCCTTTAACCAATTATGCAGCATTAATCGACACACATAGTTTCTTTCTCTCCCCCATTTTGGGTTAATAGTCGTGTGATTGATTTTCTTAAAAATAGTGTTGGTAGTTAACGTATAGATATTGACAAATACAGGTTTATATATCTGTTCGACTCTATGCATGTATTTATGTGTAATATATATCTTCAATAATCTGCTTGACTTCCCCCACCCCCCACTTGTTTTGCATATATCTACTATTTCTTAGATGTAACGCCTTGTCAACGAGATATGTATCTTAGTACTTCTTAAATTATTCACTCTCCCAAGATGTCTTTGTTTACTTTTAGTTAAGTCGGTCAATTCCACTCTTATATAACATAAGTGATAAGTCTGATGATAATTATCGTCTATCTTCAATTTGTAACTAATTTTATTTGACCTCAATTTTACTTTACATTTTATTCAAAAAATTGGTGAAAAATTATACACCAAAATAATTCGAGTGAACAAACAGTATACCTCATCCCATTTTCTCCACCCTTATTAAAATGTACCATCAAATCTAATTATATTTATTGTCTTTTTGCTACACTTTCTTATTTCTTAGGTATTGTTATTACTTATGTGATCAGAAAATATTTGATGCTACAAATTCACGTGACTGATATGATAAAAACCCACTGCATCACGTGACACCCATCTCTTTGTATTTTTATTTGAAAATTGTGAAAATCCAAATACAATACAATAACAACCGTCACCTCCACTGTCCCCACTGGTTTTTTTTTTCAAAGCAATCATGAAACATTCTTAATAAGTATAAAATCTTTTCAAATTCCTAATACTTTTAAATATATATTCAATTTGTTTTGTTCATATTCAATTCAATTCAATTCAATTCCATTCATTTTCTTTATCTGATTGGTAAATTTTACTTACTGTTCGGAGATTTCTCGTGTTGTAATAATAATAAAAAAAAATAATAAGAGTCATTCAATCACATCAATCTACCCATCTGACAAATAACTTGTCCTTTATCAGTTTACAAGAGAGATGACACTGCCAAATAACACTTCATCTAATTTTAATATTCATGAAAGTGAATATCTATCACAAGATAGAAAACCATTACCACTTAGTAGTACACCATCAACCGAGAATATAATTTTGACACCACGAACTCATACCCCAATTCGTCTAAATTCTCCACACATAAATATGGCTGAATTAGCGATACATAACAATCAAAAACAACAACAACAACAAAGACTGAAACAAAGTTCCCCACTATTTTTTTCTGATACTAAAGTTTCAGGGCCAGGAACAGTAGCAACAATGGCATCAATTACAACACCACACTGCCAGCACCACCAGCCACAGTTTTCTACTTTTTCACAAATTCCAAACACGTCATCTAAACCAACTTCTCAACTACCACCTGCATCAGCACTATCATCATCACCGTTGGAAATGCCCATTACAACAACACCAAGTTATTACAACCCTCAAGATTTAAATGATAACGATAACCATAGCATCAATAATGATAATAATCTTCCTCGATTAGTTCATAAATGGTCACATACTCATTCAATTTTGTGTTGTTTAGCATCTCCCAAGAATCGATTATTATTTTGTGGTACTCAAGATGGGAAAATATTAGTTTATGATATGAATACTTATACATTAACTCATATTATTGGAAATGAGAACAACAACACCAATACTGAAGATCATCATCCACATCATCAACTGGCTTCAATATTGACCATATGTTTAAATAAAGATGAAACTAAATTATTTGTTGCTGGGTCTGATTCATTAGTGAAAATTTATAATTTACAAAAGAACCCCAATGGTAGTGATGATGACAAAAAATATCAATGTACTCATGTAATTTATTCATTAGTTGATATTGGTGATATTTTTTCAATTCATTGGTGTGATTCAACTTCAACAATTTATATTGGGGCTCAAAATGCTTCAATATTATGGTGTCATATTTCATTTGATAATGAAGATTTAGTAACCAATGGAGATAATAAAAAGCAACCGTCTAACGGTATAAATCATAAACATAAACATAAACAATCAAGTCAACACCAGAACAACACCAACCACCATCAACAAACTCATCGTAATATCAATAATGGTTGTAATGATACTAAAAATATATTGGATATTGAACGATTACCACATTTCCGATATGATAAATTTTTTGATTCAAAAGGTCCTGGTGGTTCACAAAACACATTACAAACAACTCATAATTTATTAAAACGAAGATATTCTAAAACCACTAATGAATCAAAACATCATTCTTCAATAAAATTAATTGAATGCAAAAGTGACGATATTATTAGATTTGCTCATAATGGTTATGTTTATTGTCTAGATGTTATAACTAATGCCACCATTAGTGATTCATCTGAATCAAATTTTTTAATATCTGGAGGTGGTGATGGAATAATTAATATTTGGTCATTTAATCACAATCCCACAATAGGAGTTAAATTAATTAAAGTTGCATCATTAGAAAATGATGAATCGATATTATCTATGAAAATCCAAGATTCTTTACTTTATGTTGGATTAAGTGATTGTTCAATCAATGTATGGGATTTATTAACCTTACAATTAATTCGATCATTTCAATTTGGTGATAATAATTTTGATGAAATTTTAAGTTTGGATATTTATGATAATTGTATATATAAAGGTTCATCATCAACGGGATTAATTAAATTATCAATTTTAAATCATCAATTTATATCAGATAAAATTTTAATGAGTCTGGAAATTGAAGATGGGGTAATTAATGCTGTGAAAATATTCCCCCTGGATGATGATAAAATTTATTTACTTTCTGGTGCCAGTAAATCATTATCTTTATGGGATATCACGACAAGTAAATCTACTACGAATCAACGTCATGATAAAAATTTAAATGATGATGAAGAACAAGAACAAGAACAAGAACAAGAATTATTGAATGGGGAATTACATAAAAAACTCTCTAATGATGATATGTTAATTATGTTACAAAAATATGTTGCCTTTAAAACCATTAGTAAAAATCCTCAATTATATTTAGAAGAAAGTCGTCATTGTGCTCAATTTTTATGTAAATTATTCAATAATTTTGGTGCTTATCAAACAAAATTATTACCCATAAGTAATGGTAACCCCATTGTATTTTCTGAATTCAAAGCCAATAGCACCACAAATGGTACTGGCAATGCCAGGAGACCTAGATTATTATGGTATGCTCATTATGATGTTGTTGATGCCACGAAAAATGAAGCAAAAGATTGGAAAACTGATCCATTTATATTAACTGCTAAAGAAGGTAATCTTTATGCTCGAGGTGTATCGGATAATAAAGGTCCAACATTAGCAGCAATATATTCTGTAGCAGAATTATATCATCGTCAACAATTGAATTGTGATGTTGTATTTATAATTGAAGGTGAAGAAGAATGTGGTTCAATTGGGTTTCAAAAAGTCATTAATGATAATAAACAATTAATTAGTGGTGGCAGTGGTGGTGGTAACGGAACTACAGGAATTGATTGGATCATGTTATCGAATTCTTATTGGTTAGATGATTTAACTCCATGTTTAAATTATGGATTACGTGGAGTTATTAATGCTTCAATCACAATTAAATCCGATAAACCTGATCGTCATTCAGGTGTTGATGGTGGTGTTAGTCGTGAACCAACCATGGACATGATGCATTTATTAAGCACTTTGGTTGACCCCAGAACTCGGAAAATCCAATTACCTGGATTTTATAATGATATTTTACCATTAACATCATCAGAAAAAAAATTATATGATACTATTGCTCAATATCTGGGGATTAAAGTATCTACTTTGATGACTAAATGGCGTGAACCATCATTAACAATTCATAAAATTCAAGTTTCGGGACCTAATAATAACACGGTGATTCCACAAATTGTTAAAGCTACTATATCAATGAGAATAGTACCTAATCAAGATTTACTGAAAATTAAACAATCTTTAATTGATACTTTAAATGAAAATTTCGCCAAACTATCTTCTTCTTCTTCTTCTTCTTCTTCTTCTTCTATGGATACTACTACCAATAGTATTACGGGGAATAAATTATCGGTGGAAATTTTCCATCAAGCTGAACCATGGTTAGGTGATCATGAAAATAAAGTTTATTCAATATTGTTTAAAAATTTGAAAAATCATTGGAATCAAGAACCTTTATTTATTAGAGAAGGGGGATCAATTCCTCTGATTCGATTTTTAGAAAAATGTTTTAATGCTCCAGCAGCACAAATACCTTGTGGTCAACTGAGTGATAATGCTCATTTAAAAGATGAAAAATTACGAATTATTAATTTGTTTAAATTAAGAGCAATCTTGACTGATACTTTTAAAGAATTAGGCATGTCGTGAGCGAATTATATTAGTGAATTAGTGAATGAATTAGTGAATTAACAAATTACTTAATTAGTTATATTAGTTAGTGGTGACATAATAGGTGTATATAGAATATAATATTACATAAAATTAAAAAGTATCAACTTTTTGGGTTCAGATTCATTTAAATTATACAAGCATTAATATTTTTGGCCCAACTTCGATCACGATGTGATTTATAAGTTCGATTTCCTGATGAAGAAGAACTTTGATTACTATTCTCATCTTCATAATTATTACTCTCATTATTATCTTCATGACTAGTGCTAGTATTTTTTTTATACTCGTACAGATGATTATCATCACCATTCACATCTTCAGGATCTTCATATCCATCATTATCATCTTTATAATCATTATCATTATCATGATCATCACTGTTGAAATAACAAACACGATTTAAATTCACATCATCTTGTAATAATCGATTCATTTGTTTGATGATTTTATTTTGATGATTATCACCAATACCATATTCATCATCGTCGTATCCATCACGATAATGATAACTACTACTATACCCATATTCATCATAATTGTATTCATACTCATTCTCATTATCAGTATTATCAATGTCATTGGTTAAATCATTTACGTCATAATCATTTAAATCGTAATAATTCTTCAAATAAACATCTTTATTGCACCATATCCAAGAATAATGATGATACTTTCTCGTGATCACTTTTCTTCTTTTCCCCTTCTTCTCATTTTTTGCATGGTTTTTGATATTACCATGGGGATCAGATTCAGTTTGTGAATGCATTTGAAGTGTTGAAGAACCTGTATGAGTTGAGCTGGTAGAATGAACTAATGAATCAGTATCATTTATTAAAAGTTGTCGATACTTTTCTTCATTGATATTTTCATCATATTCATCGACATAATTATAATCATAATCATCAATGATTCCATCATGAGCCAATTCTGGCGAGTCTTGTTGTTGTTTATCCTGTTGTTGTTGTTGTTGTTGGTCAGTTTTCTGCTTTTCTTGATCTTCTCTTTCAAAATTAATGGCTGATAAAATCTTCAAAACTTCAATACATAATGGCTTATCCTGATAACTCAATTGCATATATTTGATAGTTTTATCATTCTTGAATTTGTTATTGCTAATAGTGTTTGGGTTGTTATTAGATGTACCAGAATTAACACCACCCATCATCATTGATGCAGACTTGAAACTGGAATTGGATGCTAAAGTTGAAATGGAACTAATACTTGAATCAGTACTGGCATTGTGACGCTTATGGGTTTTAGGATTGGCTAACATTGAATTGACATTAACAGGGAAACTAGTCAATACGGTATATTTTGATCTTGTTGCTTGTAATCCAGTGGAAACACAATAATTAATGGCTTCATATTTTAAATTCCTATTGAAACAATAAACTGTTTCAAATTTATTATTGAATCGAGGTGATAAAGAATTCCCATCAATAATAATTATCGAATTAAAATTAATGTTGAATATTTTCAAAATTAATAAAACTTCATTCAATTCCTTCTTGATATCATTTAATAAAATAATGGTTTTCCCAGGTTTCACAAATTGGAAAAACTTATAAAAAGGTAACAATATGTCAAATATAAAACAAACATCATGAAGACTAATGTTATATGGAATAGGAATTAATAAACTTTTGGGTACACTCAAATGAGTCTGTAATCCACCATCAATATCTTTGCCATAGATCAAATCACAATTATGGTCGACAGAAGAATTGGCATTATTATTATTGCTGTCCTCTAACTTGTTTGTTAATGGTTGTTGACGAACAAGGTGTGGATGATTATGAATATTTTCTAATTGACATGTAGTAAATGGGAATACTAAAAATTTAATATTTTTTATACTATCAATTTTACAAATTATTCTCATCCCAGGTACAATAGGTTTCCTCAGTTTATGAATAACACCATTATTTACAGCAGATGATTTGAAATCAGACAAGTAATTGATGCCACACATCTTAACCTTGACAAGTATTTCATTATTGGCGTTGTTGGCATTGTTATTCTTCTTTTTAAAGTTGAAGTCATTGGGTAGTTTAATCAGTTGGATAAGTTGTTCTTTCAATGGATTATATAAGCGCTTTATTGGTAATTGAGTTGGAAGGACAACTTGATAATTATGAAATGTCTTTACATCAGAACTGGGTAGACTCAAAGCTGTAGTTGTAGCCATGATTGTCATATTTAATTATTGGAAAAAAAAAATTAATTAAGTTAGTTTAAACAAGACAAAAACTAATACACGTCTTAAGGGGGAGGGAATTGAATTTGAACTAAACAGGGAGAAAGGAGACTCAATGAATGAAACAGTTGATTGCAACTAACAAAAAAACCAAACAATATTAATAATAATACTATAATGTGAAATGAAAATTAAAAATTAAAAAATAAAAATAAAAATGAAAATAAGTTAATACAAATCAAAGACAATCCATGATGATTATATATGAATTTCAATAAACCATTTAAAAAAAACTAATTTAAAAACTTAAATTTTTTAAAAATAAAGCCCACACTATAGTTATAGAAAGCGTTAGGAAAATTATGGGTTGATTTGAAGTTTTGGGTCCCTTCAAGCCCCCCAAAAAAAAAAAAATTTCTGTTGGTTTTGTAACTCCTTTGTACTCTGTGTTTTGTATTGTGCGACATTTCGGGAGGGAAAAGAATTCAAGACAAGGCAAATTTAATAAAGAAACCATACGCGTTATGATAATAATAAAATAATGTCGCAAAATTGCTTTGCTAACACGTACACAGTAAAGCTTCACACACACAAAAGTTGCCAGTAAAGCTTATAGTCAGTATTCATACAATATTGACAATGGATTGTTCTTTGTTATTTGTTCTTCTTTAAATTCCTTATATATATATCATTGGCATGTTTGTTCCAAGCAATTTATTGGCTATTTTAAAATAGGAAAAACTAAAATAAAAAGGTTGGGCATTGTTCTGGTGATTGTTGTTTAAACGAAGAACAATTAGTCTCAACTAACAATCAATCAGCTAATCAATTTCCAAAGGGGAATGAATGTTGCTGTTTTGAATATGTTGTTGCTGTTGTTGGGAAAGTCATACCATAGGTTGTTTTCAAAAGGGAAAGTTATTACTGAATAATTGTAAAGAAGTTAGACAACTCACAAACGGAGTTAATTTTTTTAAAGGGAAAGGGAAAGAAAATTAGTGAAGAACTTTTATACATTAGCGACATTTGGTGACGTATTTTTGCACGTGCATGAAAACAACCAACACTAACCAACAACGTACATGAAAAAAAAAACGGGTCTAATTTTGACGAGCAAGAGGTTTTTGTATTCTTTTTAACAAATTGTGCACCCTCTCTTTAAGTGATTTCACGTTATTTTCCAAACCTACTTATTTCTGGATTTTTCATTTTGGTCATTGTAAATCTATTTCCTCCTCTCCCCTTGTAAATCAACTCCATTTAAAAGCATATATTACTGAGTCTAGACAGGCTAATGTTTTCTCTAACAATTGTGAGTTCAATATTCATGTATTGTGTACATACTCCACTCTTACAAGCAAACTTGAACAATAAAAACCACCTTATATTTTACGTACGCGTGAAACCAGGGACAATAGAGATAGGGGAATAAATTGAGTTTATTCTTTCTTTCTTTCTTTCTGATTGATTGATTGATATATGATAGCGATAAGTGGCAATATATTTCCCCCTTCTTGTTTATATTTCCCATTTCCCTTGTTCATTGTAAGGTTGTTGTGCTATGTACTATTCACAATATGTGATGGGGAAACAATCATCATGTACGTTTGAGATTTATGGCGTCACCGTCAATAACACGTCTTTCATCTCCTATACTTCTACTCTGTTACTAAGTGGGTGTTGTTGATATAGCAACTCATATTTCAGCCTTTCAACATTAATTAATTATCCATATTAGGTTAAATAATGAAACATTGTAATATAAAACAACCACCACTCTCATGAGTATCAGAATAGATCTTTCCCTTCTATTTCTTCTCTTCTCTTCCTCGGTGTTTCTTTTTTTTTTTCAAGGACTTTCTTCTTACACACACAAAGACATATCGTACTATTTCAAGTTAGTTTGTACTATTTTTCATTTTAGTGATATCTTAGTTCAATCAATCAATGTCAAAGTTCAGTAATCTTAGACAATAAACTATTGTTTGAGTTAATAACCATTAACCGTAAAGAGAATTTCATGTTTTTTAAACCTGTTATTTGGTTATTGTTTTTTTTGAAGCCAATTCTATTGTTCATAATTTGGGTTATTGTTAGTTTTTGAAAAAGGTACCTAAAATAAAACTTTCAACCAATTAAAATGAAAAATCCATACAACATTTCTCTTAATTGATTAGAACTAAATTTTTTAAACAATACAATAAAACTGGTGATATTTTTCGTTTTTAGACGATACAACAAGAAAAGTATATAACGTTTTAACTATATATCAACTAAAACAAGCTGATTATGTATTCATTCATATTCCCCGGGGCATTTGAATAAGGCTTATGATGGGAACAACATCGAATAATACCAGTATGGACCATATCCATATCAGTTCATTCGATTGTAATTGGGTGAGACAAATCGGGAAATACAACTTTCAATAAATCCAAATCTTGGCCCATTGTTGTTGATTCTATACTTACTAATGAGCAAAATATTTCTCAGGTTTTACATCATATATCATAACCCTTTTTTACGTTATGTTATTTGATTCATTTATCGTCATAAAAAAAAAACTGGCATCAATGTAGGAAAGGAAGTACCATATTATTATTATTATTATAACACCAATTAAGGTTTGTTTTTTGTAGAATGTCGTCTCCTCAAGATAACAATTGAAGTCTAATATATACAGAGTGGGTGGGGTGGGTAGCATTACTTGGCAATCATTCTGTTTATTGGTTAAGGTTATATGTGATTTCCCCTCCACACACAAACAAACTAGACTTGTACGGGGATCAGAAGAGACCCCCATTTCATAGCCCCAAAAAATAATCAACGACTAAAAAATATCTCTTCTTAAACTCTAATTTTTGAATAATAGTAGTTTCTAAACTATACAAAAATACCCAATGTACTTGAATACAAGTATAATCTACTGGTAGTGGAGATAAGCGACAAAAAAGAGGCGTACTTAATTGTGGTATTGGATTTGGATTTAAAGTTAGCTTGTTAATTTTCATATGAGTTCCATAACAGCAACACCAACACCAGGAATGAATTTTTTTGAAAGTTGTGTTAGTTGGAGTGGTATTAAAGGTTAAATTGACAATGTAACATCTTGATATTGTTCTTTTTAATGTCATTTGGTTCTAAGTAATGCCATATTATCTTAGCAGATTTTTACACTTATTGATTGGGCCATCATATTTTACACACTTGTTTTTTTGTTTATCAGTTTTTGAATTTACTAACATCTACACTCTTATCTCTATACTTATATGGATTGAGGTAGAAGAGTTGTAAAAAATAGAATAGCTTAGATTAATTATTTAGACATAAATTATACATATACTAGAATTAAATTCTTTTTTGTTTTGGACTCATTTTTTATTCTCTTTATTGGCATTTCGTTTCCGTTCTTCTTCATCTAAAATTGATAATCTCATGGCTTCTTCAATCATTCTTTGTTCAACAGTGGCATATCTATTATTAGATCCACCAAAACTACCGGAACGACCTGATGATGAATTATTTCTTCTTCTGTTATTACCACTATTATTGCCATTACCATTGTTGCTGTTACTGTTACTATTATCATCAAGTAATAGATTGGAAGCATGAATAGCACTTGCTGTAGCAGCTTTTCTTGCCAATTTACTTCTTGCTGAATTCAATTTAGTTTCCCAATCGGGTCTAATCATATCAATAGTTATAACCCCAGGTGCATTAGCAGCTAATGATCCTCGTCTCTTTTTCAATGAATTTTTTTTAGGTGATATACTATTAACTGGTGGTGGTGTTGCTGTTGCTGCTGCTGCTGCTGTTGCTGAATTAGAAGTTATTTCTCCTTTGCCAGTAGTACTACCATTTGAAGAATTATCACCATCATCATCTATTGCCAGTTCTGATTCTTCCACTATTGGTGGACTAACTTTATAATCACCTGGCTTAATCCCATCAATACCAGTATGAATATCGATTGGAGGTTCATATGTGACACCAAAATCAGGTGATGCACAATATGGACAATTTGCTGGTTCAGAAATCAATCGATGAGGTAGTTCCCCTGCTTCTTGATTAGATTGATCATCATGAGGTGGATGAGGGTCCAATCGTTTAATTTGAACAAAACATTCGGAACATATTGGTTGTAAACAACATCGAGAAATATTTAAATGTTTAGGATAATATAAAAAGCAAATTGGACATTCACTAGCATTTCGATATAATCTTAATAATAAATCACGACTGGGACAATCCTTGTTAAAGTTTTTTTGTTTCTCATCAAAATATTTTTGTTCTTCATCTTTTTGTAATTCTTTAACTTTATTAATTAATGATTTCAATTTGGCCTTTTCTTCTTGACGTTTATAATAATTTGCTGATTTATGAATTTTATGATTATCTATGTCATCTTCTTCTTCATAGTCATCATTATTATACCCAGGTTCTAATGCATGTAATGTCAATTGTCCTAATAATATACATAATTCATCATCAGTCCAACTTTCATCAAAATCTTGTAAAGGAGTGAAAAATGGTGATAATTTTCGATTTATAATTAAATTTCGAACTATATCACAATCATAATCAAGATTAGATTTATATGTGCCAAATGGAGCTAAATATCCTCCATCAACACTTTCATTAAATTTTACAATTAATTGCATATAATGTTGTATTTGTGCTTGTTCCTTTTCTTCTTGTCGTTTCAATTTCCGTAAATCGTGTGAACCAGATCGATTATGGTGGTTTGATGATGATGTTGCAGAAG
>OBUW01000140.1_pt1 | contig 53620 bp, 17 predicted proteins | sample 1475761 | NCBI WGS metagenome assembly OBUW01 (sample SAMEA2579908, study PRJEB22360) | human gut metagenome | biome: human gut; feature: human-associated habitat; material: faeces | place: Denmark | collected 2008/2010
TGGCTTTTATAAGTGAGTGATTTATAATTGTTATCAAATGAGATAACAAAATCTAAAAATTGTTATCTATGGATCAAGTATAATTTACTAACGTTTGCAGAGTCACAACCATACCTAAGCAAGGTTAATGCTCATTTAGTGTTGCCAATCGATTAAATTCGTTATCAGAAAAACTTAGCATAGCAGGGTTCAGAAATAATAATTGGCACAGTTTATTGTACTCTTTGGTTGTCTGTAAATTACTATGCAATGGGATGCCGGATACATCCGAGTCTCCTTCTTTGTTCTTTACACTGCTGTAGTTTTGATATTCCAGAAGAAAAGACCCCTTGAGTTCCATACATTATCACTTTTATCAAATCAATAGAGAGGGTTATCAAGTTAAAAAAAAAAACTTAAAGCCAGATCCTACCCCTCTTACTTTGGATCTTAGATATCAAGAAAAAGAAATAATACTATCACTAAATCATGGTTTGATTAACTGTGAGAGAATCTTCAGCAAAGAATATGTGTACATAGATAGATATGTATGTATATTTGGTCTAATAGCAACAAACGTTTGATTGTATGAAAAGTCCAGCGATTTAAATAATTCGTAAAGATAAAGTGCTAGAAAATTAGTTCAAGATAACAACAATAGATTAAATTTTTGGATAAATATTTTTAATGAAATTTGATGGAATTTAGTGTGTTTGATTTCTATATTTTTGTACTTTAATCTGGAAGATAAGAGGGAAGGAAATAGCAAGAGTAAAATCTCTACATTAGGGAAACATTTACATGGACCAATTTCCCCCCACCCCTACTCTCCCCATAGTAGTTGTCTATCACTTTTATTCGTGTTAGGAAACCGCATTGCTACAATCTAAACTATATCCATTCAATTCATTTCTAAATCCTTAATTAACACTTTTCGGATAATTTCAGCGATAATTTCTTGACCAAAAAATTGCTTTCAATCGTCTTCCTCCCCCTATTTCTTGCAATTAAACTTTACAAATATCAGCTAATATCAGCTGGTGGTATATTACGTTGTCACGGCGTTTTCAGTTTCCTTGAAAAAAAAAATAATCAATGTCTATTGGAGTATTCATGAATCCTCATATTCTTCTATACATTCCAAACAATATGCAAGTGTAAGGTTTGGGTAATGACGGGACGGAAAATACTTACGAAAAAAGAAAAAAGGGGATTGACGCACGCACGCCACGATCATATTGTGTTAAATGACCCAGAGTAGTGTACTATGTTCAATAGCCTCAAGAAAAAAGTTCTTTTTTTTTTCTTGTTATAGTGTGTGCGTGTAAAGTTAGACAATATACTTACTTTTTTTGTCACACAAAAAAAAATTTTCTCTCTATCAATTTTGGGGGTCGTGTGCTATTTCCCCAAAAAAAAATCTCAAATTTTTTTGCTTGTTAAAGATTTTTCCAATTTTCAGGTCCCACTCATAAAACTGCCATCTTATTATTTTATTTTATTTTTTAAACTTTTTTCCTGCCCCCTCCTCCCCTTTGTTGCAAAAAAAAAATAAATAGATAGATATATCTGGATTGCAAACAAAAAAAATAAACACACCTATTTCTATTAACAAATACTTGTATGTTTATCAAATACTCTCAAATATAGACTGTTTCATAGTTTTCTTAATATCCAAATGTATGTTATTGTCTATTGCATATTTAGGTCACACAAACAAAGAAAAACAGCACAGCAATCTTAATAATGATACGACCTTTTTTCCTCTTTTTTATTACGTCATACATAAATTGGTAGCTTTTTGTGTTATTTTAATTTTCACGTCTACTCTACTACTACTACTACTACTGCTAAGAAGCTAGATTACTTTATTTAGTAAAACAATCTATTTCAACAATCAATCACTTCTTTTCAAAAAGATTTCTTTTTTTTTATTATTTCTTATTTGGTTGTTCGAAACATGAATGTACTTCGCTAATTTCGTACTATTCGATTGTTAAAATTTTTTTTTTTTTAATTGGATTGGATTTCATATTTATATATATGGGGTTTTAGGACTATTCTAGTTATCAACAATTTAGTTTAAAGAAAGAACTCAAGAGAATTTTTAAAGATTTTCTTTTCACTTTCTTATTTTATTTTAAAATTCATATATCTTTCCCCCTTTGTTTTTAAATAATCAAGATTATACTACAAAATGTGGAATAAAGAGAAAAGCAAAGAGGCAGAAAAAGGTGAAATTCGAGAAGATGAGTTATTCAACACCAAGGTAGATCGCCAGACATCGGCATCTTCCGAATCATCTTTAGTTCACGATAATTCTTCCGTTGATACTGACCACACACAAAGAAAACTTTATAACAGACATTTACAATTAATCGCTATTGGTGGTAGTATTGGTACTGGTCTTTTCGTCACTATTGGTACTACGGGGTTGACAGTGGGGGGACCTTTAGGTCTTCTTCTTTCATATTGTCTTTCGACTTTACTTACGTTATTGCTTACATCTGCTGTCGGGGAGATGGTTTCTTATATGCCGGTTGATTCTCCTTTCTTGAACATGGCCGGCCGTGTTATTGATCCAGCTTTCGAAGCAGCTGCATCTGTCAACTTTTGGGTGATGCAAAGTTTATATATCCCATTCGAAATCACTGCTGTCAATGGTATGATCCATTTTTGGCGTGATGATTATTCCCCAGCAATCACTTTTTGTATTCAAATTGCCATATATGCTGCAATTAACTTGTATGCCGTGCGTGTATTTGGTGAATGTGAATTTTGGTTTTCATTGGCTAAATTGATACTTTGTATTGGGTTGTTGTTTTTCACATTGGTCACAATGTGTGGGGGTAATCCTAAACATGATGCCTTTGGTTTCCGTAACTGGCATGCGGCTGGTGGTCCCATCGCCACGTTATATACCACTGGATCATTAGGTAGATTTCAAGGTTTCCTTGGTTCCTTCAGATGGAGTTCTTCATTCACATGTGTTGGGTCAGAATATCTTGGTATGACCGCTGGTGAATGTATTAACCCTCGTCACAACTTACCCATTGCATTCAGAACCGTGTTGTATAGATTGGTGTTGTTCTACATTGGCGGTGCCTTATCTGTTTCCATTTTAGTTGCCTACAACGATCCTAAGTATCTTGAGTTAACCTCAGACACATCTAATGCTGCATCATCGCCATACGTTGTGGCTATGCAGAACTTGGGAATCAACGTGTTGCCGCACATTGTCAACGCCGTCATTCTCACATCAGCATTCTCAGCAGGGTGCCTGTACACTTATACTTCATCCCGTTGTTTGTACAATTTAGCTAAAAAAGGATTTGTGCCTAAATTTTTCAAAAAATGTACCAGTCATGGGGTTCCTGTATTTTGTGTTGGTCTTTCCATTTGTTTCTCATTATTATCTTTGATGCAATTAGGAAGTTCCGGTAGTAAAGTGTTGAACTATATGGTTAACTTGTGTACTGGTGCTCAAATCTTGAATTATGCATTTATGTCAATCACCTATATTGGGTTCTATCATGCATGTAAGGCGCAAAACATTGATCGTCATCAGTTTACCTACAGATCGTGGTTCCAACCGTATTCCATCTACTTTGTTTGCTTCATGTATTGGTGTCTTGTAGGGATCTTAGGTTACAATGTGTTTATGCCCGGAAAATGGTCCGTCGACACATTCTTATACAATTATATCATGATGTTTGTTTCATTAGCAGTTTTCATAGCTTGGAAACTCTTTAGAAGAACTAAATTCATCAGACCAATAGATGCTGATTTGAGAACTGGGTTAGAAGAAATTGAAAGACACGAATATGAATATTATGAACAATTGGAACAATCGAGTAACAAGCCAGACAATAAATTCAAAAGTATTTTACATTGGATATTCTAAGGTCCATAAAAAAAAACATATAGCAAGAAAACAATTTTATTAGCATAAACCATTATTTAGATTTCAATATACTGTACATTATAATTAATCATTGATGATTGTTTTTTAGGGAAAAAGAATTGGTAAAGCGTAGATAAGGAAAGTCACGTGACAATGCTTATATCCGAGCAAAACTTTATTGTGGCTTTCTTTTTTTTTTTTCTCAACTCCTCTACATTCAATTGATCTATAATGAAGTAAGAATTCCTCTTTTTCTATTTTTATTACTAGAATCTTCTTAATTCATATAACTTTTATTCCAATGACGAGATACAGACTAACCTATCAATTGAAAAATATAGCATTAGAATTTGGTGAAAATGATGGGAAATATTTCATTCAATTGGGCCATTCATCAACCGGAAAAATTTTGAATTTATCCACTCTTCCCTCATATCTTACAGAGAGAAAAGTGATTATAATAGATTCAGTTAAATCAGGAACAGGAAGAACACCGGGGAAAGATATATACCTGGATATTCTTGATCCATTATTTAAAGAGCTTTCTATAGAACACGAATATCATGCCACTAAATCAGCAACATCAATCTCTGAATTAGCACTGAGTTTGAAAGATCATAAAGTCACAATAATATTCATTAGTGGAGATACTTCAATCAATGAGTTCATCAATTCATTAAACGACTCCGAAAAAGGTGAAATAGCGATTTTCCCAATACCCGGAGGAACAGGTAATAGTTTATCTCTTTCATTAAATATCACCAATCCATTAGATGCAATCATTAGATTATTTTCCGCAGGTACAACACTGCCATTGAATCTTTATGAAGTTGATTTCCCACAAGGATCACACTATTTGATAGCTAATGAATTAGGATCTCCAGTTCCTTCACATTTGAAATTTTTAGTTGTTTTATCATGGGGGTTCCATGCTTCTTTAGTGGCAGATAGTGATACTCCAGGATTAAGAAAACATGGCATTAAACGATTTCAACTTGCTGCTCATCAGAATTTAAATCGTGACCAAAAATATGAAGGAGATTTTTATATCAATGATGTTGAATTGAATGGTCCATTTGCTTATTGGTTAGTGACAGGATCACAGAGGTTTGAACCCACATTTGAAATATCTCCCAAAGGTGATATTTTGAAAGATGAGTTATACGTGGTTACATTTAACACACAGAATACCCAATATTATATTATGGATATAATGAAAGAGGTCTATGATAAGGGAAGCCATATAAAGAATCCAAATGTGGTTTATAAGAAACTTGATAAAAACGATAAAATACAATTAAAAACGAAAAACTCCAAACCTTTGATTCAAAGAAGATTTTGCGTAGATGGTAGTATAATTGCATTACCTGAAACTGAGAGTCATGAAATTTATATACATGTTAAAGATAATTCTCAACATTCATGGAAGTTATATATAATACATTAAGACTAATTTTTATTGCCTATCATAATATAATACGGTCATCACACACTAGCGTTGTGGTCTAGGAGGAAGATAACCAGATCTTGAATTGTTTGATGATTGATTGTAGTTTTGGTTGTTGTTGAATCTTTGGGTGTTGGATCGATATTGATTATATTGACTTTGTTGACTATAACGACCTTGTTGATTGTAGTTATTACCCTGTTGATTATAACGACCTTGTTGATTATAATAACCCTGTTGATTATATGACCCTTGTCCGCCATATGGCTTTTGTTGACCATACGACAAATACTGACTATTTTGCAGTTGATGATCAGGATGATGTCCGTTAGTTAAGTACTGTAAATATGATCTATACCCACCTCTTCTCATAGAATAAGTCTTGTATAATTCTTTACCAGCAGGACCCTTGTTGATATAATCACTATTATCTAAAGTAGAATTAAATCTTCCACCATTTCTTCTATTATTGAACTTGTCCAATTGATATAGAAGATCATTCTTATCCGCAGTTGTCAATGCGGGCAATGGTGCTATATGTCCATTCAATATCATTGATTTACCCGTCTTGGTTTTAGGGAAATGATAAATAGCTTGGAAATAGTCACTATTATTGACATTGGGCATATAACCTTCATTCAAGGGAAAATTAAACACCCCTTCGGGATTGAACGTTCCCAATTTAAAAATTTTTCCAGAAAGTCCACTCTTTGCATATTTGAAAGTCACTTCATTTTCATTTTCTTTATATAATTTTTCTGAAAATTTGGAAAAATTCTTATTTGCTGGAGATATAAATAATTCTGCTTCCTTATTAGTATTTCTTGATTTTTCATCTGGAGTTAACAATTCATATTTTTTCTGTACCGCATCTAACAATCGTTTTTCATCAATAAATGGCAATAACGGTATACCTTGCCAACTCATTTTTTTCCCATTCATATCAATTTCAAATTCTTCAGGATAAAAATCAATAATTTCACTATCGGGATTCGACATCAAATCACGGAAAACTTGAGGTAAGGTATGTCCAGAAGCAGCTGGTAAAACAGACATCAATTGTTCAAATGGTCTAAATGGTTCACCTAATTTAAACTTTACACCTTCTGGGAATAACTCCTCTAGGTTAGTAAAATCTGCTGCAAAAGGAGCATAATGATAGGGGAAATACCAGTTCCAAGATGGACATCCTTGATAATAATATAATGCTACCCATGCAATCCCTTCAACATAATGTCTTACAACATCTCTTTTTGTTTGTTCGATTTCTTCATCAGATTGACAGTGAAATTTGGCTTCATAATAACGTTTATTGTATCCTGGTTCCCATAATTTAATATCATCACTTTGTGTCTGTTTGTCTTCTTCAGGTTCCAATTTTCTTTTGAGAGAGTTGTCGCTTTGAATTTCTTCCAATTCTGATTCTGAAGTAGTTGTTTCTGAATTAGCAGAAGAATCGGTAGCTATTTGATCTTGAACAACAGTGACTTGAGTCTTTTTGGAATCGATCAATTTTTTCAATTCGGCTGCAGCATCACTATTAGCCAAGTTGGCTTTAGTCAAAATAGCTCTATTTTGAACAATATCACTATTTGTTAAATTGGCGTATCCTTCCACATTTTGACCCAGCGTATCCATCAATGGCATATTGACATCGGCAGTTAGAGGTGCTTTATCTTTCCCTTTTGACACTTGCGACAGATAAACACGCTTAAGAGCTCGTTCCTGTTCTTGAGCCAACTTCCTTCTCTTATTGTTTTCTTCTCTTCTTTGTTCTGCAGCATGTTTATTTTTAAATATCTCGCTTTCCTTATAAGCCAAATTAGACATCAAAACTTCAACACTTTTCAAATTCAATTTCCCATCACATGTAACATAATCTTTTAAAATTGGCAAACTTCTTTTCCAACATTGTACAAGAGTGTCAATACCATTATCTCTAACATCTAAACTTGGTAAATGAGGCAAGAAATCGTTACCAGCAAAGAAACAAAGAAATACCCAATCATCAATTGCACGCTCTAATTCAAACGGGAAAGACATTCTCGGAGTGAATAATTCAACTTGAAGATATTCACGCAACACGTTGACATGTAACCATAAGAATGGTTTTTTATCTTCTTTTGCTACTGTATCACCATTGGAATTTGCCTCGGCAATTTGATCTTTGATAGTAAACTTTTTATCTTGTGAGGCGAAAACATCTTCTCTCAAAACTCTGAAATGGGGTTCATGAGTCGCTAATCCTAAGAAAATTAAATCTGCATCTAATCCATAAATACAATGTTTGGTGTTTGGATCATATTGGGGATCGGATCTTTGCAGTCGAATAAAACTCATCAATTTATGTTCACCTTCACCAGGAACAGTTGCATCACTAATAATAACTTGTAAATTAGCCCAACCTGGATCAGAACTTAATTTATAAGCTACCCAATATCTTAAAGCTTCTGCTAATCTATCCATAAATGGAGTTCCTGGAGTAATGGCATTAGAATCCCATTGTTTTTTCCCCTTGATTGCATCATTAATAATTTCACCACGTAATTCTCTTTCTTGAACTTCAATTTCGAGTTGTTTTGCTTTCAATTCTGCATCTTTAGCAGCACGGAATCTTCTTGCTCTTTGTTGATTCATTTTCGCTCTTGGTGCAACTCCATCAACAGCAATCATTAAAACTTTTCTTGGCCTAGCCATCATTAGTACTCTATCAGTATATTTAAAGATATCTAAAAACATTTCATCTTCAGTTTCTGGAGGTTTCTTATGTTCAGGATGAGAACAAGGATGGACAATACCATTCATATCTAAATATAAATTGTCAGTTTCTCCATTGGGGTTGGGGTTTTCATATTTGGCACCACCAATTTCATGGTCTTCTTCCTCTACTACTGGGGAAATAATTTTTGGATATTTTCGAGATAACCATCTAAATAAAGCTGGGACACCCATGTTGTTAGTTGGCTAGTTGATTATTTCGTGGTTAGATTAAAGAATAAGCAAGAGATGATGAGTTTCTCTAGTTTTTTTTTTTGCTTTGATGATGATGAGCTTCGGCAGTGTTGAAGTTTTTTTTTCTCTTCTTCTTCCTCCACTTACAGTGTGGTTTGAGGTCTATGCGCGCGCGCCTGCTCCCCTCTATGCAGTTATTGGATCGTTCTGGAAACCAACAATTTGGTCCGAGCTTGGTGGTGTAAAGAACCAATTGCTTAACCAGACAGCAAAGTACGAATAGACTATTTAGATATCTAGAACACTTGTAACAAATTCTTAATGCATATATTAGCCTAATTTTAGAGAATTAACTTTTACTAGAGAAACCGAAATCAGTATAAAGAATAAAAACATCACTTGCATTAAATAAAACTAACAATCATAATAAAAGTCATTTAGAATAGTCTACTATCTAAGAAATAAAAATAAAACCTAAACTTTATGTCCAACACTTTCTCTATTAACAGATTCACTTTCCATTAAATTTTCAACAAATTGATCTGTTGGCTTACCACTATCGAGTTCATATTGAATATGGTTGAAATCAGTATTACCTTGCTCGTCATGGGTGTATTTGATTTTGTGGATTTGAGAATGATCTGCAATAAGTCTATTACAATGTCTCAAGTTATACCAAGGTAATGTGAAAACTTCTTCAATTGATTCCAAACTACGACCTTTTAATTCTGGTAAGAAGAATGCGTAGACAAGACCAATAATCATGACTCCGACAAAGAAATAAAAGGCACCGTATGGATGCATGGCAAGCATCATTTTAGGTAATGCCTTAGAATTACCATATTGATTAGCAAAATGTAACACCATCACCAATGATTGTGCAAAAGAACGAATACCCAAGGGGAAGATTTCTGCACCAATAAGATATTGAACGGAATTGAAACCCATAGTCCAACCTGTACCAGACAAAAAGATAGCAGCCAATGCACCTTGAGCAGCTCTCTTTTTCGATCCACTTAAATCAACACCTTCTTCGGCAGCTTGTGGAACAATAGTCAAAAAGATAGCATAATATAAAATACATGTCATTTGTAAAGAAAGACCAGTGTATAAAGCTCTTTTTCTACCAATGACATCAATAAGGAAGAAAGCAGACAAATATGCCGAGATAAATTTAACCACCCCTAAAACAGCCGACATTTTCAAAGTCCCTGTACCAGTAACACCAATAAGTGAGAACAATTCTGAGGCATAAACAGTAACGGCATTGGCACCAGTCCATTGACCGATAATTTGACAACCACAAGAAATAACGAAAAATCTGTAAGCAATACTTTTGTTTGAAACCAAAGCCTTGAAATTTGATAATAAACTAGAATGATTAGTAGCTTCCTTCTCGGCAATCACTTGTTCATTGATATCACTAATTTCAGCAATAATGTATGGATGATCAGCAGGTAAACGTCTCAATTTAGACAAATTTTCAGCAGCTTTGTCTGGTTTATTGGTTTTCAATAACCATCTGGGGGATTCAATACAAAACACAAATGACATAATGAAAATTAAACCTGAAAGTATTAATTTTGGTGCTAAAGTAATTCTCCATTGATTTTTATTAATGTGACCGTTTTTTTCTGCAGGAACATGTAATGCAACACCATAATTTGTGAAGTAGGAAATCATACTCCCTAAATAAACTGCCCCTGAGAAAATACATGTAGCTAAACCTCTAATGGGACTAGGGGCAACTTCAGATAAATAAACTGGACCAATAGAAGTAGTATGCCCGACAGCGAGTCCTTCAATAATTTTACCAGCATATAATTGACCAATGGAATTTGAAGTGATTTGTATAATAACACCAACAATCAATACCACACAAACAATTTGAAGAGCTCTAATTCTTCCAAAGAAATCCACTGTTTTCATAGCAATAAGTGCCCCACCAATAGAACCTAACATAACCATCAGAGTAATATTTGATTTCAAATTGGCCAATTGATCTTCTGTTTTAGTTTTATCAGCTAAACCAAATTGTTTTTTAAATGAACCCAATTTTGTATTCAGCCCTGAGTTACCTTCTTCAAGTCCTCTTGAAGCACCAAGTACTCCAAAGACAAAAATGGATAAATATAAAGTTAAATTGAAAATTTCTGGCGGATGATCACTAAGATCAACACTCCATCTGAATTTAGACTTTTTGGAAGGTTTCTCTTCATGTTCAATAGAAGCTGAAGGTGAAGAATTATACTTGTGTTCTAAAGAATCAACACTATATGTCTCTTGATTTTTTTCTTGGGTTGAACCTGTCATTTTCTAAAGAAGATCTAATATGTTTTCTTGGCAGGAGAAGAAAAGCTCTTAATAAAATAAAGTATACTAGACTAATATAATTATCTAAAAATAAAATATTCAATTGGAACCAAGGAAAATAAATTTCTTGGAAATAAGCTTGTTTATATAGTTGGGCAATTATCAAAATGTATCAATGTGTAATGTCTTACAATACATTGTTTTACAGCTTTTTTTTGTTTTATGTTTTAGTGAAGGCAAAAGCCTCCCAGGCAGGAAACAAGCAAATAGAGGAGGAGGGGACAAGAGGGAGGGGGAAGACAGTTTTTGAATACGATTAACATAATTAGTATCACAAACATAATGTAGAGATTAGTATTTCAATGAAAAAAGTTAAAACGTATGATAATTACTAAAATAGTGACAAAGTTTTATACATAAAAGTGTGGGGTGAACGAAGAAAACTTAAAAAAAACGAAATATTCTCTATGACAACCTTAAAAAAAAAGTTGCAGTATTCGGAAACTTTTTTGGTAGAGCAAGCAAGTAAGTAAGTAAGTAAGTTGATTATCAGAGCTAGTATTGCATGAAAGTGGGACTAGGCGTGGACGTGTTTATTGTTGTTGTTGTAACCAGATTGCAAAAATAAAACATGAGCAAACACAATATGCAGCAACGGCTAAATTAATTATGCAGGACATGTTAAAAATTACTTAATAAGCAACTAAAGGCAAAACAGGTAAAAAAAAAATTTGGGGGATGGATGAATGTGTCATAAAATTTTTTCGACACTGATGGTATGAGATTTAACCAATTAAAATCGATTTAATATTAATAACCAGTGTTAAAATGAGCTTATCATAAAAAGTGACAAAACCGATCCAATATTAAACAGTGTCTTTTTCCCCCCCCTCCCCCAAAAAAGTTCCTCTCCCCTTCCCCCCTCGGAATAAAATAAAATGAAAAAAAATAAAAGTGGGGAAAATAAAAATAAAAATTCAGAATTTCCTTCACCGCTATCTTTCTTTCTTTCTTATAATAAATTTTTGACTGTAAAGCCACTCTCTATTTTAAATCATCAACCAAGACAGGCTTACGTTATCTATCACTGTCAAGAAATTTAATTTTAAATATACAAACTGCCAAAAAATAAAATTTAATTCATTTAAATCGTGTTTTCTCTAATATAACAACAACAAGAAGAAGGTTTTTAATACGAATATTAAAAGAAAGCAGGGGATCGTTAGTTACTTGTTGTAGTAGCTTTTTACCCCAGACTTTCCCTATTCAAATACAATCGAAAAAACAAACGAGAGATCAAGTTTAATGGCATTGTTTTTTTTAAAAAAAAATCAGAAAATCTCTAATTTTCTTATTGTTGTTTATTTGAATACTACATAACTTAGTTTTGTTTTTTGTTGGGAATACAGAATTCATAACCATGTCTACATTCATTGTTGTTGTTGTTGTTGTTGGTTTAGTAAGAATTAAAATTTCTGATAGTCAATGAATGGGTGAAGTTTAATTCTTTTTTCCCCACTTCGGAATAATAAGGGAATAATTATAGAAAGCCACACATAAACAACTATATGCAACTAAACTAAAAAAACAAGGTCAAATCGTGTATTTTACTGCGGCATTAGTTTATTAATGTGATATTCGTTTTGTATTTGTCTTGAACAAGAACAATAACTATTGAAACTTCATTGATTATTACTTTCATTGATCTTTATTGGTCAATTTAGAATTTACAAGTACGACACAAAGTATAATAATATACACGATCAGGCCATTATATTCATATTCATATTCAAGATAAGAAACAAAAACGAAAACAGCAAAGCTTCTCTCCACTTTAGTTGATAAAAAAGTTGTTAGTTTCCATTCCGTCTTTCATAATTTCCGCCCCACCCCACCCCACTCCAATCTCAAAGACACACTTTCTTTTTTTATTTTTTAATTAATGTACTAATGTGAATGGAGGGAATTAAATTCCACCGGTATAAGCGAAATGACGCAATAGTGAGAAAGAGGGGAGAGAGAGTAGAGAGTAGAGTAACTCCGGGAGCAGCAAAATTGCACTAAGTAAAGTAAGTCACTGGTCAACAAAAATTAAAATAGAATTTTGATTAGCTCCGATCTGTACAGCGGGAAACTTTTCATAGTTCGAAAAAGTGGGGGAGGAGGAAAGAAAATAATGTGTGATGCCAAAATAAATATAGGTTAAACATGATCCTTCATTGTATAAAGTAAGGTTAACTCGGTTAACAATCATATTTATCTGTATACATAATCTAATTGCAAACTAAATGAATTTGAATTTGAAAAAAAAGACGAAAACCACATGAAGTCATGATTATTCATGCTTTCTCTGTTGCTTGGTTGATAATAAAACCTTAAAACTTTAAAATCTTATACAATTTTTATAACATGTGTGTATTCGTATTATTAATATTATACAATAAGAAGAAAGCAACATAAACTTGTAACAAAACAATAATGGTTAGCTCTTGGCGATGGTTATGTGAAATAGCCTTGTTAAATTAAGCCCCTTCACCCCAATCTAACTATCTTTAGGTTTTTTAATTTGGGGTCTTTGATGTTGACCTTCATTTGTTCTTTTCTTGGAATTATCTTGTGCAGTGGGGTTGGGAACAGGACTGAATTTACGATTTTCATTTCTATTAGTGACAGTTGGTTTATGAACTGTCAACGTGGACTCAAATCCTGGATGTCCACCAGGTCTATGAATTCTTAAAGTAGATTCATTCCCTGGATGCCCCACTGGTCTCGATACCGTAGGTGCAGGTGCAGGTGCAGATGCAGCAGCTGTTGCAACTGGTGCTTTTGATTGTGTTTTAGTGTCAGGATCCGGAACAGCAGCAGAAGAACCAACCCCACTATTAGATAACACAACAGGAGGAGGGGTAGCACTTGCCGAACTATTGGAGCCGATAACGGGAGTAGCTGCAGCATTATTGGTTGGCTGATGTTGTTGTTGTTGTTGTTGTAGTTGTTCTGCTGGTTTGTTAGCAATAACAGCTGGGGTTGTAGAAGTTGTAGGAGCAACTTGTGGGGAAGGAGTAGCATTAGCAACTGGAAAAACGGGTTTTGCCGGGATACTAGGTTGTGGAGTTGTTGCTAATGGAGTTGTTGGGGTAGAAGAATTGTTGGCCTTTTCATATTTTTCAATTTTTCTATTCATCATTTTCAATTTAATATCATATTTCTTTTCAACTTCTTCTCTGGTCTTTTTCCTTTCAGCTTCTAATTTTGTTTCAAATTCTTTCTTGCTGTTTGTCAAAGCTTCTTCAAGCTCCTTATATCTCTTTTGTAAATTTTCATCAGATGCATTTGCTTGTTTTGCCAATTCCAACGACTTGATAATTTCTTGTTTCTCCTTGTCAAATTCGGCACGTAAATTAGATTCAAGTTCACTCAATTTTTTCAACAATTCATTTTTCTCGGTTTTAGAATTCTCGACTTCACTTTGAAGATTGGATAACTTGGTATTTAATTGGTCAATTTGTTCCTTTGATTTATCTTCATTTGTGTTTGCAGAATTACTTAATTGATCCACTTTTTCATTCAATTGTTTAATAGTTTCATCTTTGGAAGCAATCGTTTCATTCATAGATCTAATTCTTTCATTTGCTTTAGTTTTCAATTTATCCATTTGTTCTTGCATTCTGGCAATAGTTTCATTAGTATGTTTATTAGCATCGGATTTTTGTTCATCAGTGCTAAGAGCAGCCAGTTTAATTCTTTCATTTTCTTCATGAAGCAATTTAGCCTTTTGTTGTTCAAATTCAAGATTAGTGGTTAATTCATTGATTTGTTCCTTTAACGGATTCAATTCATTACCAAGGGTAATTATCTGTTCATTCAACTTTTTAATTTCCCCTGAGAATTTCACATTCTCTTGACGTAAACTTGAATTACTCTCTCTAAGAAGATTCAATTGTTCTAATTGAGCCGATAAATTCTTTTGTTCCTTTGAAACTGCATCCAAATCTATATGGGCAGCACTGCTAAATACTGATTTGGTTGTTGCTAATTCATTTTGTACTTGTCTCAATTTGATTGTCAATTCTTGATTCTCTTCAGTAGCAACTAATAACTTAGCATCACTACTTTCTTTTTCACGACGAAGATAATTAACAACTTGTCGAAGATCGTCACCCGATTCACCAGGGGACGAAACATCACCACCATTAGTAAGTGAATTCTTGGTTAATTCTAATTGATTCAACAATATATCATTTTGTTCTTTCAATTCAGCAATTCTATTGTTGGAAAGAGATAGATCAGTTTCAATTTGTGATTTTTCAGTCACTAATTGATCTTGTTTTTCTTTGATTGAATTTTGAACAGTTTTAACTTCTTCTTGTAAAGAATTAATTTGTTCACCTTTTTCTTCGAGTTGTGTTTTCAAAGCACTAATATGTTCTGTTAAAGTACCTGTCTTGTTTAATTCAGCTTGATACTTGGTGTGACAATCATTATAAAGTTTAGTTTGATCATCAAGATCACGACGAATTGATTCAATTTTCTCTTGATAATCATTCTCCATAGTATCATATTGATCTGCTTTATATTTAAATTCATTCAATTTCAGTTTCAATTCATTGACTTCTTCAATATGTAAGGTTTTGGCACTTTGCAAATCTTGGGAAGTTATATTGTATAAATCAGTCAACCTCTTCACTTCATCATCCACAAGTTCCTTCTCTTTAAGTAAAGCTTGATATTTACTTTCAGAATCAGTTTTATATTGTTCAAATGAATTTGTTGAATCAATTAATGTAGCCTCACTAGCTTTGGCAAGATTTGATAATTCTTCAACTTGAGATTCAGCAATTCTCAAATCTTCTTTCAATTGTTGGATTTCAAAATTGTTTGAATCTGTGGTAGAAGTGGCACCAGTTGAAGTAGTACCACCACCAGAACCAGCAGCTATGGTAGGTTGTAAAATAGATTCTCTTCTTGTTGTTGCTAATTTTCTCTTTAACTCTTCAACAGCATTTTCCTTTTCTATAAGTTTGTTCTTTGTTTCAAGTAATTGTCTACTTATTTCATTAACTTGTTCCAACTTAGTATTTTGAGCCTTGAGTGATAATTCTGATTGATTCGATAAAATAAATATACGTTCTTCCTTTTCTGAAAGTTTCTGTTGCAATTTTTGATAATTTTCAATGGAAGCAGAAAGTTTACCAGAAATATCTCTTGCTGATTCTTCTCTATCTTTCAACATTGATTGTAAGTTCAATACAAATTCATTAAGTTTAATTTTATCATTTTTCAATGCTTCAATTTTACTTTCCAAAGTTGTATTTATTGAAGTTTGGAACTCTTTTTCACGTTGTAAGGAAACAATTGTTACCTTGTTTTGAGAAAGAGTTTCTTCAAATTCATGCAATTGTTGTGTTTTAGATACCAATTGTGATTCAAATTTACTGGTTTGTTCTCTCCAAAATTCAATTTCTTTTCTAACCAGGGCCAATTCTTCACGACAATCACTGAGTGATTTCTGTGAGATTGATAATCGTGTTTCTGCTAATTCAGTAGATTTACTAGAAACAGAAACTTGTAAAGCCAACTCATTCTTTTTATCAGTGATTTGTCTTATTTTTTCATTTAATTCATACACCGATTTTGCCGATTGCTCTCTTATTTCACTAATGATTCGTTCAGAATCACCAAGTCTCTTTCTCAAATCTGCATTTGCTTGTGAGAGATAATCTGAATCCTTTGAAGATGTTGGATTTTTCACATTTATCGAACGAAGGGCATCTCGTTCTTTTGTCACGGCATCCAATTTAATATTCAAACTATCCAATTCACTCTTTAAAGTTAAAATGGCATCTTTAGCTTCTTCAATTGCCACACTTTCCAAATTGTTGTTTTCCTCTTCACGAGCTTCTAATTTTTTCGACAATTGTCTTATGGCAACTAATAATTCTTCGTTTCTTTGTTGTAATTCAATAATATTTTTGAATTCAAGCAATCTTTCCGAGATCAATTTATCTGAATCAGTTTCATTTTCTTCATCAAAATTACCAGTTTGACTCAATATTTTTTCAATTGATTTCTTTTCGGCTGCAGTTAATGGGTTTTCACTATTGTCACGAATCTTGGAATGAATCAAATAGAAACATAATTGACGACCCAAATCTTTAAGTAATCTTTTCATACTGACCAATTCATTTTCATTCTCTGCTACTCTTGACCTTAATCTCTTGGCATCTTTTTCAACTTCACCTTTTTCTGATCTTATGGTTTCAACTTTACCAAGCATCTCTTTCATGGAATTTTCATAAAATTGAATTTGTTCACGGTAATTGGCAATAACTGGCTTTCTAGCATCCAATTCATTGATAAATGATTCAAGTTGCATTTCCATTTTTTGTTTTTGAGATCTTTCTACCACCAATTGTTTCTTCAAATGGTTATACTCTGAATATAACGTTGATAAAGAAATACCACTACCATTGGCAGCTATCATAGCTGAGGAGTCACTTAATTTTGGTAAATCGGTTTCCTTATGTAATTCAGCGTCTAATGCCTCTTCAGTTCTCTTTAATCTTTCTTGTGTTTCTAATAATTTTTCATTTTTCTCTGACAATGCTGTTTCAAGAGAAGTGATAGTTTCAGACATGGATTGCTTGATTTCTTCACTATATGATTCCAATTGTTCAATTCTGGTGGCCCTTTGTTGAGCTTGAAGTTTAGTTAACTCGATCAATTCCTGTTTAGAATCAATCTCTTTAAGGAAACGTGATTTCTCCAATTCAAACTCAGTTTCAGTTTTAGAAGCCTTGGTAATCTGTTGCTCCAATTTGGACTTGAGAGAAGCAATTGTTGCTTCATGTTGTTTATTTAATGTCTCAAGTGTTTCATTCTTTGCAGTTAAATTAGAAACTTTGGTGCTGGTTCCCAAGAATTCAGATTCATGTTTTTTAATCAACTCGGTGAATCTGGCTTGAGCAGATTTCAATTCATTATCATACCAATCCTTTTGATCTCTAAGATATGAAGCTTCATTTTGTGATTTTGTCAATTCCAATTGCAATGAAAATTTATCATTTCTAGTTTCATTGATTTCTTTTGTCAATTCATTCAATTTTTTGCTTTGAGTAACATTAGTTGAAGAAAGTTGATTGATTTGTTGTTCAAATTCCAATAATTGATGAGTTTGGCCTTCTCTAAACTTGTTGAGTTCTTCATCTTTAACAATTTCTGATTGTTTAAGATCGGCAAGTTCTCTTTGAATACGATCATTAGCAGCTTCCAATTCTTGAATCTTTTCAGTTTGACGTTTATTCTCATATTCTAATTTATCCTTCGATTCTTGTAAAGACGTTGATAAATTATCAGCATTTGAATACTTTTGTTGTAATTCTTGTAATTGTTTACTAATGCTTTGAGCATTTTGTTCCATTTTCAACTTGAGAAATTCATTTTCGGAAGATATATTTTGGAATTCAGCAGATTTCGACACTAATGCGTGAAGAACATTTACATCACCAATAGACTTGATACTAGATTCATCCAATGACAAGTATCCTGATATGATTCTTAATGTATCTTCATTGAGAGATTCTTCGTGTTGTTGAAGTTCAGTCAAAACATTATGTTTTATTGGAGAACTTGCAACAATATCAGCTAACCCCTTTGTTGCATCATCATCAATATCGTTATCTTTAGCTACATCAAATGTTTTCGGAGTTGTTATGGTTTCAATATCTTTTAATGCTGGCAAATCTTTAGATGGTGTAGCAAATTGTTGTTTATCGGAAGGAGGTTGTAGAAACGAAGTATGTGGATCCTCTTGAACCAGGTCATTACCCACCTCTGGTATGTTTGTTTCTTGATGTGGCAATTCCTCTTTATCTTCTTCAATTGGTTCAACTTTCTCTGTTTCTGGTTCTTCTTCTTCTGTTGGAGCTGGAGCTGGAGCTGGAGCTGGTTGCTGGCTGGTTGCTACTTCTTCTGCAACATTCTGATTCTCTTCATGATTATTGTTTTCTTCCTGAGTAGTTTCTTTTGGCGGTATATCCTCACTCATGATTGATGTATTTGCCCACTAAAAAGAAAACCAATGAAACAATAAGATTGATTGATAGATTTGGTTGTAATTAATCTGATGCTTTCAACATTTGTTTTTGTTCGTGTCTCGGTCATTGAGGTTGGGTAAATTGTTTTTCTTTTGAGAATTGTGAGCATGCAATGTCGCATGCAAATATGATGTCGCTCAATTGCGACATACTATTTAGGGCTATAGACCTATTGCACGTGTGTTAGTTTTAAACCTGAGAAACCAATTTTGTGCAGTCGTGCATCATTTGTTCTACTTTTCTACTGTGATTGACGCACAAACCTTCACAGTTCACGCACACCTTTGTCGATTCTCAAACCTCTCCCACAGGCTTGGTAGGAATGAAAAAAATTTTGGTAAAGGCGAAAAAAAAAAAAAATAAACTTGAATATTTTGGAATCCCCTTTTTGATTACTACAATAGATTAAAGTAACTAAAGATGATTGAACCATCCTTGAAAGCTTTAGCTTCAAAATACAACTGTGAAAAATCCATTTGTCGTAAATGTTACGCTAGATTGCCACCAAGAGCCACCAACTGTCGTAAGAGAAAGTGTGGTCACACCAATCAATTGAGACCAAAGAAGAAATTGAAGTAGTCGTACAGTTTGTTATTCATATTTGGAAGATTCTTTTCATCCAATATTTTTGTCATTTATTGAAGGTTTAGAGGAGGATGAAATAGAAGAAGAAAAAGAGAGATTATTGTTTTGGATATTCAACTCGTTCTATTTTTACATGATTACCACTTTTTGTTAATAGTCAGTGATTTAAATTTTAATTATATTTGTTTTAAATGGGATGTCAAAGTTTCAAGATTGATAGTTTTTTTTTTGGGAATTTATCATCTGTTCTTTTTAACCGGAAAGGAATGATGAAGGAAAGAACTTTTCAATGGTAATATATATATAATAATAAAAATTTCATGATAACTTATTATATTTTTTTGTATGTTTAATAAAAAAAAGGTTTCACGTTTAGAAAAAGATATCTTGGGGTGTTTCTATGTTGAGTCACCAAATTCATGACTACCTAGAATAAGTCTGGCTCATTTGTGTGAAGAAATATCTTGAAACTGTAGATCGAATGAATACTCGAAATTTTCACTATTGGATAGTAATTTCTCTTTCACTTGTGTTGGATGTACTACAATAAGTATAGACATTCTGTTATGCTTCAACTGAAGAATAAAGCAGGGTCTGGGTTAAAAGATCTTGATTGATTTACAGTCAGCAATAGCTTAGTAGTATTCAGGATATAATTATAGACACCAAGAAGTCAATTTTTTAGTCAATAGTTTTTATCAGTCACGTGACACACACTCATACAGTTTGGGCAACTGCAAGTATTTTTTTCTGGTTTTTTCTGTCTTACATGCACGTGACATCATCTCTTTTTGACATCAGTGGCACAATTCGATCTGATTTGATTTGTGATAAGAGAAAGATTTAGTTTACGGATTTGCAAGATTTCGGATATGCGGTAAGATTTTAAATACCGATTTCTTATGCAACATTGCCATTAGTTGGAACAATAACCTGCTCATCTTTATCAAACAAACTGATATTAAATATTCAAAAAAGAAAACGTCAACTGAGTAACTGAGCTATTAACATATCAGTATTACATTGTTGGAGATGGAAACAAAAGGGAAAGACTAAAAGATAAGTGAAAACCACAGAATTTGTAAAATTAGGACAAAAAAAAAGTTTCACTTAATATTTTTCACTTGTTTTCATTGTATTTAAGTTCTTGGTATTGTTCAATTTTGCATATGCTCTAATTTCTATGCAAGTATCAAAATTAGACATGAAGACAGATAGGCAATTAAGATAGTATACAATAATATTTTTACGATTTAATTCTTTCATTTTAATATGACAATTACAATTGATCAAATTTTTCAGAATGATATCATTGCTCTTTCTTTTTCTTTTCTTTTTTTTTCTATTAATAATTTCCCCAATTTGAATATTAAAATGCCTACCACTTATTTCTATTGCTTTCTCTAGAGAGAGATTAGGCATCGGCATACTCTCGTCTTTATAATACTTATCTGTAACTATCAATATTATTATTTTATGTATGAAACTTGAAGAAGATACAAAAAAGATACTTTACAATGGGGATGGCAAAGAAGGAGGTAGAAAAGGTGGTGAGGTGGAAATTGGGTGAGTGAGAGAGTGTGTGTATGAGGGAATAAAAAACTGTATAGAGAGAGAGAGTAATTTGTGGTTTGTTGTTTGTTGTTGTAGTTTAAAAATTTAAGCTATGGTGAGAGAGAGTGAGTAGAAATTGTTGATTTCTTCACTTTACTTTACTTAATAAACATCAGCCATTTTTTTTTCTCTGTTCTCTTTCTTAATTAATTAGTAAGTAAGTAAGTGAGTGGGTGTTGGACAACAACAACAACAACGACAACAACAACTGAGAAGAAAAAAAAAGGCGGTGAAGATCCCAATTTACTTTTTTCCTTCTAAACCATTTGCCAAATTTTACTGCTGTCCAGATTCAATTCAATTCAATTTGATTCAATCAAAAGTGTTTCTCTTCTTCCTTTTTAATATATCATTTTTGAATCAATACAACCAACCAATCATATTTTCAATCTTTCAATATTTCTATCTTCTATAATCAAGGAGTTGGGTTATTTTTTTTGAATTACATTGATTTGGTTTTTGCTATTCATCAACACTCTTATATATAAATCATATTGCCAACAGTACTTAATTTTACTTTAGCAATCAATCATTTTCCCTCCCCCATTCACCCCCCTTTTTCCAAAGGATGAACAATACATTTGATCCGACACTACATTCATTTGATAATTACTCAGGCACACCACAAAAGAGACAGAATAGTTTATCTTCACAAATGGTTCATACATCTAATAAACGAACACCCAATCCACTTCAAACCCCGTTGGCAATGCAAAGTGCACAAGAATATCCATTCACTGTCAATAACAATAATCTGAATTTGAATTCACCTACAACTGCACCTCAAGTGTCATCACCACGCTATAATGTTCGATCTAGAAAAAATGTGATTCAACACATGAAAACCCCCACACCGTCGGCTTATGAAGTTCCGTCGAGTCCTAATATCAATCATTTATCACACTTATCAAATCATAATCATTCTGATCTGTCTGATTCCAATGCTGTGTTAGAAAATACCCAAGAGGCAATGGACACTAAAGTAGCATCCCGTTCTTTTTCACAACAGCAACAGCAACAGCAATCATATTCGCACCTGACACATTCACAAAATTATCAACAACAACAACCTACGCCGCAAACTTCTGCACCGCCTCCATCCCTGCAGCAACAGCAACAGCGAGTTATGTCGGAAGAAGAACAACAACTTGCAACAAAACTCAAAGAAACTTACAAGAATATTGTCAACTATGAAGAAATCATTCAAAATAATTGTGTGGAGATAAGTTTAAAAATAAACCAAATAACTTCAACGAACAATCCAAATTTGGTTTATGGATCACCTATGGCTGCTCAAAATTTATCAAGTTCATTAAATTCAAATTCATCAGTAGCTTCTGGTGTAACTAGAACATCGGAATTACTGAATGATTTATGGACTGTATATCATCAAAATATAACCTTATTGGATAACTATTATGATTTTTTAGTCACATCTTTAAAGCCATCATCAAATCAAACTCAATTTAAAACCGGTAAAAATATTGTTGACTTATACAAGATTCCTAGAAGAATGTGGGTTTATGGAGTAGTGGGGTTTCTTGAAGTTTTGAAAAATATCATGAGTATTTTCCAAGATCATGAAATTTGTCTGTGTTTTATATCATATTGCTTTAATATTATTTCCAATTTAACCGACCCAATTTTAGAAATGGAAGGATGGTGGCTGGAAAAATTGGGTGATTTATCAAGAATGGCCATTGCCCTTTATGCATCCAAATTCATTGATTGGAAAATCAGTGCTGAATGTTGGTATTCTGTGGCCATGAAAACACTCTATGGACATGGGAAAATATATTATCATATGTGTACCGTACAACAGGACAATTTAGATGCTTTAGTCAACATTGGTAAATCTGTGATTTGCCGTGATCCTTTTGTTCCTACACAACATTATTTGAGATTAGTGGTGGAAAATATATGCACCCAAAGAAACATTTTATCATTATTAGAATTACCTATTATTGATTTCATTAAAATTCATAAAGTTTTACTCAGTATTCATAATGGTAGAAGTAATGACGGGAATACTACTGAAAGCATACATGACTCTCAATTACAATATGGAATTGATTTGGTTACTAGATATGGATTAACTTTTGGTTCTGATTCAAATGGGTATAATTTTTTCACCCGTGAATTATACGCTGCAGGTAATAGTGCAAATTCAATCAGTAGTGACCCTCAGCAACAGCAACAATATTATCAGCAACAACAACAACAGATTCAACAAATGCAGCTACAACAACAACAACAACAACTGCAGCCACAGCAACAGCAACAGCAACAGCAACAGCAACAGCAGCAGCAGCAACAACAACAACAGCAACAAATTCAACAAATTCAACAACCTAGTGCAACAAATACTATTGAAAAAATGAATTTTTGGTTCAATAAAGGATCATTATTTGCCATTTCTAATATTAATCATCTTATTGGATTTGGTGATGCGAAAAATCCATTTGCCAAATTATTTCAATTACCAGAAGCATTAAAAGAACGGAAAGATAAAAAGGATCGTAAAAGAAAATCAAGAAGTGCTTCACAAACTGAAGATGCCAATTTAGCTACTATTGGAAGTGCAGGTGGTGTTGATGGTCAATCAATTACTGCTGCTGATTTAACTACAAATGATTGGTTTTATTGTCTTCAATTTATTAATAAATCTGTACTTGAATTATCGATGAGAATATTGAATCATTATTTAATTGGTCCCAAACAGGCATCTACTGCTCATATAATAGTATGGTTATATTTTTTGATTAGTATTGGTGAAAGTGTTCAAAAATATCCTTTTAGTCAACCGATGATACATTGGTTATTTAAAAAAATTTTCCCATGGGAATCATTAATTAATTATTTGAATTCGTTATTATCATTTGTTAAAAATAGTCCAAAATTATGTGCCATGTATACTCAATATCTTCAAGTTAATTATGTTCAATATTTCAATCAAAATGAATTTTTACCTGAAGTTTGGAAATGTTGGGGCACACTTTGGTTTGATTTAATTAGTGAAAAACATGATTATATTGATCTGGAAACTGCTGGAGTTAAAAATAATAATTTATTTGATTTACCAATTTGTGGAACTTATCCAGTGATTAATAATATGTCAGGAGATAATTTTGATTTAAAATCGAAAAATCAAATGGAAAATGATAATGATGAAAGGATTGTTCGTATTATATTATTGTCAAGAACTATAGCTGATAATTATGGATTTGGATTAGTTCGTACTAGGGATGAATTTAAATTTGATCAAAATTTATATCATCGAGAAATCAATGATTCATTTGCTCAAGAATTTATACTTGATGGAAGATTTCTGCAAAATAATTTTATGCAACCTATATCTAGAGAAAATTTAACGTTTGAAACTAATCATCAATTATCATCGATTCAAAAAGATGAAATATGGTTTGGTGGTTTTGATAGTCATTTATATGATGATGAAAATCTCGAATTAGGTGAAGATATCATTGATTGTGAAGATGATCTTGAAGAAGTATATGCCAATGAATATGGTCGAGCATCTTTTGGTGGTGGTGGTGGTGCTACTACTAGTCATAACGATTTTTATGGGGATAGTTTTATTGGAACTCCTACCGATCCATTATCATTAGGTGGTAGTATTGATGAAGATTATGAAGGGAATTTTGGTGATAAAATCGATAGTAATGTAACTCATATAACTTTGGATACTAATATTTGGTTGAAACATTGTGGACGAATTTATAAATGTGTTAGAAATGGAGTTATTAAAGTTCTGATTCCATTGATTGTATTTCAAGAATTACGAGCATTAAGAAAATCTCCAGAAGCCACTATAGCTGATGCTGCCACTAGATCAGTAATTATAATTCGTGAATTATATTTAACGAGAGAAGTTGTTCCATTGAGATTTGATGGTACAGTTGCATCTGATATAAATGAAACTACAGAATTTGAAAATAATTCTACATGGAGATCAAATGTTGATGAAACCATTCTTCATGCGGTTAATGAACATGATGAAATGGGGAAAAGATTGATGAAAGGATTAAATTTACGATTATCTTCTAGTACTAGAGAAGATTATAAGAAACGAGATCCACCAGTATTAAATTCTCGTATGGCCAAAACATTCAAATATTGTATATTGATAACTGATGATAGAAATATGAGATTAAGAGCTAAAACTATTGGATTAACTTCATTTCAAAGTAAATGGTTATTTGGTCAATTGGAAACTGTATTTTCTGATAGATGTATTGATTAAGAAGAAAAAAAAGGAGAAAGACAATAACAGTGTTGTGGATTGAATTCACATACACAGAAAACACACATACATACAAGCATATTCATATTCAAAAATCAAATCATATATATATACATAAACTTTTTTATAATGCATCTTTATACATGTGTATAATAATAGTCATTTTCATAAACGTACACACCAATAATAATAATAATAATAATAATAATAATAATAATAGGATCTAGAATTTCTTTTTCAATTCGAGGTACCCCCTTTCCCAATAAAAAGGGCCATCAAAATAACACTTGACTTTACAACTATAATAATACAATTCGGGTTTAATCCAATTGGTAACCAATCATCACCACCTGACACGTCGTCGCCTAACTACAAGATATATAAATCATGCTTATGCGTGAAATAATGGATGTAGAACCTGAAAAATGGGCGTAGGTGTAGGCGTGTACCCACGCGTTAACCAGAGGCGTTGAAAACAGATCCAAACCAATGGATCCACGCAAATGAAAAAAAAAAAAGAAAAAGAAAATTTAGTATTAACACAAACAGAAAAAACTAGAAAGGGGGGAGGGAGGGAGGAAGGAGAGGATCACAATAAACTTACTAACTAAGTGAAATTACTCCCTTTCAAAAATAACCTGGTGATGGTGGTAGTGGCGGCGGTGGTTATTATACATACTTTAAACAATCTTGGTGTAAAATACCATTTTAAAAGGAATGACAAAAAGCCATATAGTTTCTAAAATTCTTATAATTTTTCATTCCTCCAATTCAATTCAATGATGATGATGATGTATCATCTTTGTAGGATGTAGTATCTGTGTCAAATACATTAATTAACTACATCTTATTATTATTATTATTATTATTCTTATTCTTATGTGTGTCTCAAAAAAAACCTTAGTTGTTGCCCTAGCAATGACAGTAACCGCCTACTTAGATCTACAATATTATTTCTTTTTTGTATCTGTTTCAGAGTTTGCATTCTCTAGACGATGACAAAGGATGGCGTAAATTTTGCTAGATCTAAGTAAAAAAAAAGAAGAAACGTAGATTGTCATTCCCCCTTCATTGCTGGTTGGTCTATCTACATTTGGTATATCAATTTCATCATTTTAGTTAAGGGTAAGTAGTAGTTACTCCTCGTTTCTAGATTGCTTATTATTATGCCAGGTACAATATAATAGAAGGGTATATTATTAGTCATTCGGTTAACAAAGAATGAGAAAGGAGTGATTAATCATTATTAGATTTGTATGTGTATGTTACTTGCAATAACGTTTTAGTGTTAAAGTTTAAAAATTGAAAATTGAAAATTGTGGTTTTAGTGGTTTGTCTGAGTCGTGTAGAAATGAGAATAAAAAAGGTTTTGTTTTTTTTTACCACTTTAGGACAATGATCCAGTTCGTTTTACTTAATGCATCTCCTTCTCAAAATTCCGAATAACAATTGTTTAATAAATTCTGGGCTATGATGATGATAGATGGGTGATAGATGATGGCTTCTATTATTCTCTCTTTGTCTTTGTATTCTATTTTTTTTTTTTTTTAAATGGCTTCATTGTTGTTAGTTAATACTTGCTGTATATATTGTTCTAGACCTAAATAAATGAGTTAATTATTACCGATTACATCATTATTAGAGGTGTGTTCATTATTATTATTATTCTTTATTGGTAAAGGGGTAAGAAAAAAATTAATTAATTAATTAATTTAATTTAATTTAGGGGAAAGGAGTAACCAGAACATGCAGTGAGTGAGTGAAAGAAACAATTGGTAAACAATAATATTTTTTTATTTTTTTTTTCGCTTTTCACAACCAATTTTTGTGCTACGTATCATAACACTCATAACACACACTAACTTTCTATTACCTTAATACAGTAAAAATAAAATTCATATATATATATAACCAGTTGTCTTCCTCTTCTTCTTCTTCTTCTTCTGCTGTATTTCCAAGATTTTTCATATCTATTACTATTCAACTCTTATCCTAATTAGTCCAGGTTTCCCAATATCAATCAATTTTCCTTTTTGATATTTTACTTTCTTTAAAACCTTTTTACATTCCTTTATCCAAAACCAAAAAAAATTCAAATCTGCTTTTATAAAGCATTTCCTCACCCTAGTCGATTCCTTATAAACAAGTCTTTGCCTACTACTTTATTACATTCCTTACAATATAATTAAAATTCAATAAAATAACCATTATGAAATTTTCATCAGTTGTATTATCTGCTTTATTAGCTAATTTGGTTGCTTCTGCTCCAATTAAAACGGTTATTGTTACTGCTTTCACTACTGTTTTGGTAGATAGTAAAGGTAACACTAAGATTCAAACTGAAGCTGCTACTGCTACTGCTACTCTTAGTGGTAATGCTGCTGCTGCAAACACAGATGTTACTCAAGAATATAATACCCCATCTACAACTTTTACTGCTACTTCATATAATAACAATAATAACTGGGCTAGTGCTCCAAGTTCTGTTCAAACTTCTATTGTTGAACCAGCTACTAGTGAAATTATTGAACCATCAACCACAAATAACATTCAAACTACTTTATCAACTCAAACCACATCATCTCCATCAACAACTTCAGCAACTTCTCCTTCTTCTTCTTCTTCTTCTTCTTCGGCACAACCAACTGGATCGGAATTTTCTGGTGAAGGTACTTTTTACTCTACTGGTTTAGGTTCATGTGGTATCACCAGTACCGATTCCGATTTCATTGTTGCTATTTCTCATGAATTATACGATTCTAAATCTGTTGGTAATAATCCAAATCATAATCCATTATGTAACAAGAAAATTAGAGCATTTTATGAAGGAAAATCCGTTGATGTTACTGTTGTTGATCGTTGTGAAGGTTGTGCTTATAATGATTTAGATTTCTCACCCGCTGCTTTTGATAAATTGGCTGATGAATCATTAGGAAGAATTGATATTACTTGGGAATGGCTCAATTAGGGGTTGTTTTATGTTTTTCCTTTCTTTTTCACTTCCCCACTGGAGGTGGTGGAGGTAATGAGAAAGTATAACAATCCATATATCCTTTGAATTTATATTTACGGTTAACTATATATATACATATATAAATGTAAAAAAAAAACTATATAAAAGTACTACAATTGTAGATATCCTCATCCTGGAAAACTTTAACATCACCTTATAGTTCGCCAGTTAGTTTACTCTGATTCTACAACCAAACTTCAATTGATGTCTTTCAATTGCTTGTATGACAAATCCGATAAAGAAGCTATACGTCTTCCTATCTATTCATAAGTTGAAGAAATATTTTGTGACTGCGGTTGCTTTTTGTTTTGCAATAAGGCTGACTATTGTTTATCTGTTGCAATGCTTAAATCGGTTAAGTTAAAAATTCATATCTTATACATTAATATTTTTACGAGTGGGTGGATTGGGTTACTATCTGTATATTGCCGATTATTCTAACATTCTGTAATCGGTCCGAAAATTTATCACAATTTGCTGTTTTGTGTACAGCCACCCCACCACCCATCACATTCTTGTCACGTGGATGATTACACTTTTAGTTCAATTGGCGTTAAAAATTAAAAACCACAAAAACTGTTAAATGCAGGACACAGTAGACCTTTATTTTTTTTCAATCAATTTTGAGCAATAATTATTCCTTAAAAATATTGAATAAAGATTAACAAAAAGTAAACCGACTGACCAATCTTATCTTATCTCATCTCCACATTTAAGTGAAGCTATAAACAATGTTTTAGAAATCATTGTAATTAGTCATGCTTATTACAAGCAAACCGAAGTACTAAATTCTAGAGCAAATGAATAGAATGAACAATTCAAAGAGTTATTGTAATATGATAAATTTGAGGTAATTTGTTAATAGGCTCTATATATTGACTAATTGTAAATGATTATGAGTATGAACCAATCATTTTTTTTTGGAAACATAAGCCACAAGTAAAAGTCATACATAATATTTTCAATAAATCTATATTGACAGAAATAATTTAAGGGGGTTGTTTGTTAAAAATTTTTTTTCTTGGGGGGGTCCTCAAAACCAACCGAAAACACAATATTTTTCTTGGTTTGTAGATATAAACCCTGATTAAAAATATCACGGCAATAATTGATTCTCCCAGAATGAATAATCTAGAACAAGAGGAAAAAGGGGAAATTTCATAGCCACAAATCATCAATTAAAAACGACTGATGATCAGATCAATGTAATAGTTGCTAATTTGTATATAGCCAATAATGATCATTTCCATAGATATGTTAGTTGGACTAAACTAGTACAAAACAACAACAACAACAACTACAATAAATTTTTAAACTTAGTCTCATCGTCACTCGAAAAAAAAAATTTAATTTTTGTTAAGCCTCAAAATTGACTTTTGTTTTTGGGTTCGGCTTTAATAATTTGATTTACGAACTTCTTCTTCTTCTACTTCTTCTTCTAATGTATTGACTAATTATTCAACATCAATAGAATCAAACTAATTTAAATAACATTCAATACAGATTAATTAATTTTCAAAACAAGTATAAATAAACCATCAAAGAACCTTCCTCTCCAAATATTTTTTTTTCTTATTTCAATCTCATCCCATTAACTCATACAAAAATCAATAATGCTATTTACTCAACTAATAATTTTATTTACATTTATTTCACAAATTATATGTGTATCTATTTCAGATCTTAATAATATTGCGTTAATTCAATTCACCAAACGAAGAGGTAGTAGTGGTGGTCATTCAAGTGGCGGTGGTCATTCAAGTGGCGGTGGTCATTCAAGTAGTGGTAGCCATTCAAGTGGTGGTGGTCATTCAAGTGGTGGTGGTCATTCAAGTAGTGGAAGTTCAAGTAGTGGAAGTAAAGGTGGTGGATCCAGCAGCGGCTCTAGCAGTGGGTCTAGCAGTGGAACTAAAGGAGGTGGAAGTTCAAGTGGTGGAAGTTCAAGTGGAAGTTCATCTGGTAGTAGAAATTGGGGTAGTAATCAATACCATTGTACGGGAAATTCTTGTGGATATGGTAATTACTTTGCACCATCAGCAGCAGCAGCTGCGGTAGGTTATGGTACTGGTCGTTATACTGGAGGCACTAAATATGGAAATAATCAATATCATTGTTCAGGAAGCACTTGTGGTTATGGTAATTATTATGCCCCAACAGCAGCTTCAGCAGCTGCTGGATATGGTTCAGCAAGATATGCTGGACAACATAATAATTCGACTTCCACCAAGACTTCTTTTGGTGTGTCATTAAATATTCCTTCCACTCATTTTTATGTGATTGGTTTAGCTGCTGCATATTCAATTGTATTATAATTTTAACAATTTAATGAATTGGTACGATGCATGACTTTTGTATTATTTATTTATTTAGACGTTATGGAATATTTTATTTATAAAAAAAAACAAAGAAATGTACTTTATTATTAGACTTAGAACCGTCTTAACAATAATCTGTAGCTTGATACTTGAAATATGATGACAATTACGTCCAGTATTCAACTACTATGACTTGACCTTTTTATGATCCTGTTACACCACTTACTGCCATTTGATAAATAGCATAAACATTCAAAATTGCCACTAAAAGCCAAATTATAACAACAATAATTGTAGTTAACCAACTATTAGTCATATATTTATACCTTTTACCAGAATCCCCATCATCTTCTTCAATTCCTTCAACTTCATCTTCTTCACCTAATTCAACTTTCATGATTTTTTTACAACAAGTAAAATATATCAAAGGTGCGGTTAATGGTGGTAATAAAATTGATATAATAATTTGAGATATATTTAATGCCACTCCTAATCCATTTTTCCCAATAAATACCGAAATTGTCAAACAAGGAATAATAGATATAGCTCGAGTCAATATTCTTCTCATCCATGGCTTTAAAGTCCAATTGATATGACCTTCACCCACCATTTGTCCAGCAATAGTACACACCACACCAGCACTTTGACCACTCGATAATAATGCCACCATAAAGATAGTACCAACAGCAGGTGATAAACTTTTGCTTAATAAACTATGAATGGTATAAAGATCAGCATTCATGGCTTCTGATGTACCATATAATGTTGCCCCAGCGATAATAACAATAGCAGCATTCACAAAAAGGGCAATTGTTGCTAATGTTACAATTAATTCAATTTTGGAATATTTTAAACAATAACAAATTGATTTATAAGATGGTTTATATTTGGTTCGGAAAAATTTTGCCTCTTGTTCATATGTAGGAGCAATATTGTTTTGAATAGGATTTGATGCAACTGGTGAAATCTCAGTTTGGTCTTCTTCCTCTTCCTCTTGTACTTTCTCTTCTTTGGCAATTTCGTATAAATTGACATATCCATGTTTAACATCATAGTCACGCATTCTAGGTTGTACTAAACCCGAACCCAAAAACAATGAATGAATCATAACTGTAGAACCAATAACTGAAGTAGCCACCGTCATACCATTCCCATCAAACATTTCTTTAGAAGGAACAAATCCTCGGAAAACTTGACCCACATTAGCAGTAATTTGTGATAATTCAACGGCAAAACATATAACAACAATCATAACTAAACACCCAACGGCATGTTCAAATATTTTAACAAACTTCAACAGTGAAGTATCCGTACGATAAGCAATAAGTACAAATATAACATCAACAATAGTAATAACCACCCCTGCCGGTAATGGAATTTTTAATAAGATATTTAATGCTGTAGCGGAACCAATAACTTCAGCAACATCAGTAGATATAATGGCACATTCAGCTAATATCCATAAAATCCAATTCAATTTTTTAGGTAAATATTCACGACAACATCGAGCTAAATCATAACCTGTAACACAACCTAATTTTATACAAAGTACTTGCAAAAAAATTGCAATTATATCGGCTAATAAGACAATAAATAATAAAGAATATTTATTTGATGCACCTGCAGTTATACCCGTGGCATAATTCCCAGGATCCATATAAGCAACACTAACTAATAAACCAGGACCAATGAATGATGCATAAGTTGTAAGTGCTCGTCTTGAAACTTTAACAACTCTTGAAAGCTTAGAGCCAGCTTTTTTTTCATCTTTACTGTTTATACTGATTGATTGAGTAGTAGTTGTTGTTGTTTCAGTTGATTTTTTTTGAATTTGATCAGTTGTAGTTTTAGTTGTAGTTGTGAAATGATCAAATTTAGTTTCAGAATTCGAATTTAAATCGGTTGTCATTTCTGATATTTCTGATACTTTATTCTCCATGATCTGTATTGATATGGTTTTTTGGGTATTAGAAGTGCTTTTTTTACAGAAATATTCAAAATTCAAGTCAGATCGATGGGGTTTATATAGTCCCTCCTATACACCCATAACGATCAAAATTATCTGATTATTTTTAAAGCCTACAAAGAGTTGTTGAAAAAAAAAATGCCTCATTTATAATAAGAAGATACAATAGATAAGATCAATCAAAACCCAAATCCAAATCCAAAGCTTAAACATCAATACCAATCTATGATTGGATAGAAAAACATCTGATGCTTGCATGAACAAATCAAAGCCTTCTAAATTTCAATGGTTGTGAAAATCCCGAATAAATGAAATAATGAAAAAAAGAACCGAAAAAGTAGTGTATATTGGATCAATCTGCACATACAGATACACACACATATACGCATATTTGAAGGCTTCGTTTAGAAGTAATTATAGTAATAAGGGAGGCGAGGCATTGCTTGATTTATTATAATATGTTTTTCAGGATATTTGATACCACATTTTATCAATACCGATCAGTTCTGTTAAATCAAATCGAGATTAATCTTGTTTCAAGATGTCAAAAAATCTAGTTGCTTAGGACAACACATCTGCTAGTTAGTAGATCTATGCTTATCTACTAAACCTTAATCCTTCTTTAAGTACAGTTGGAACTCCCCCTCGTTTATAGTAGTAGATAATATAAAATTTATATTGGGATCTAAAAACCTCACAATATCTGTTGTTTATTATTACCGAAAAAATTTGATCCTTCTCCCATGGGATGTGTTGCACAAAAAAGAACAAAGAGAATGAAAAAAATTTTTTTTTTCCTTAAAATATGTTGAAGTGTTGCAAAAAGGAAGGGAGGGAAATGAAAAAGCCGCTTTTTTCAAAGAGTGATCATGAGATCTATAAGGCATTATCATTAGCTCTTATGATATCATCAATTCAGCTCCTTTTCCCTCCCCCCTTTGTAAAATTGTATATTAATTAATTTCTTGTTGAGGGATTGTTTTTATTGGTGGAACTAAAAATAGAAGTTTGACATCCCTTGATTTATGACTTGTATGACCACATTCGTTTAACGACGACAGAGGAAAGCCCTAAATGGGCAATAAAATATTGCTTATTATAAGGTTTAAATACTAGAAATTCATCTCAACTAATTAGTGAAATTGTGATATATCATTTCAACAGAGTGTCCCCGATAGAGCAATTCTCAATGTGTACATTCAGTAGTTAACTTGAGTAATATAGTAGTTGTTGTATATTGAAATTTTCATTAGTATTTAATTCCTTTAACTCAGGTGAAAACTATTATATGTAAGTAGTTACACGTTTAGTACTCTTTTTTGACAGTGGAACCAGTCACCTAATATGTTCTCTAGTATATAATATTGCGTATTGTTTTGTTTTGTTTCCAGTTCTGATGTATTTTAGTATATATGGAATATAGGACAGGTGTGTTCTTCTTATTATCAAAGGTGGTAGAAAATTATTTATAGTTAATTGTGCATCACTCGTAAAATGCTGAGCACCTTACTAGGTATCACACTTGATCTACTCCTCTGTATGCACAGAAATATCGGGTAAGTGTTTTACATATTGTATCAGAATTGAACCAGTCACGATCTTCTAGAGATACAGACTACATCCTCATTACCCTTGATTCAACCAGTACAGTGGTTGACAAAACAGGCTCAAGAAGAAAGAACTCCATACTCATTAATGTTAAGTTTTGGGTGATTCACATTAAATAAAAAAAAAAAAGTTCGTAAAAGTTGTGAAACAAAACATTAAGATTCTCTCCTTTTCATATTCGCTCATCAATAAATCTTAGTTTGTTAAATATATGATCTATTTACGGAAATATATTATTTTCCTTTTCTTAAACAATTAACTATAGTTTGAGTGTTATTCCAAGTGAATTACTTTCATTTGGGTATAATTATTAGTTACTAATTTGTTAGAATATAAAAGACCTTAAAATTACTCCACATATTATATTCTTGTAGAAGTCTCTTGAAATTTGATTGGTTTTTGATTACATAATATAATTCATTATTATTAAAAAAAATCTCTTTTTGAATGATGATGGAATGTACCATAATGTGAGGGGGGATCATTCACTGTACATATCAAAAACATAAAAGATTTAGTCAACAAAATTATTTAACTAATTTATAGTTGTTGGCATAAATATAAATAGAAGATAAATATCATTAAATCAGTCAAGGCTGTGCTTGTAAAATAAGTATCTCGACTTAAAATTATAAAATATGATATTACTTTGCAAATTTCAAAACATTTACGAGATTTGTAAAATAGCTATTTAAAGAAACATAAAGAACGCAACCCCATTCATTTAAAGATATATAGTTCTCTAATAATGTTTTTTTTTTTTGACTATCATAAGTTACTAAGATGGGTACCACTAGAGTTGGTGTTAGTGTTGTTTTCAGATTTTTTCAATTTGTTGCAAATATAGGATGCTTTGCTACCAGTTTACATACCGATCCTTTAAATGCTTTCATATTAACTGTTACAGTGTTAAATTTTATTTACAATTGCTATATTTGGTTTGGTGTACCAATAATGGGGATGAGAGCCTATCATGGAATCTTCTTTAGTGGAGAGATCTTGTTTTTCCTTTTGTACGTTGGAAGTTCTGTGTACCAACTTGTTTACCCTTATAGCTACGATTGGACTGCCAACGACTCTGATAATTTCAGTATTGACATTCGCGTGGTAAGTTGTTCCCTTGGTTTTAGCTGTGTTGGACTTTATTATATTACGTTCATAATGTATGTGTGTTGGGGGGTCATCCCTGCTTCTTGGCATGGATTTTGCAAAAGATTTTTTGAAAGACAACCATTCAGATTTGGATGCATAGTTTTTAATGATTCAAATCTTAACAATGAGTCCAAAAATGAAAACGTCGATTGTTTGGAGCAAACTCAGAATTACCCAATTAACAACTTTGAGGAAAAACAAAGTGAAATTGTAAATAAAGATCCAATTGTTTTTTAAAAATTATCCCTTGCTAACGTGATGATATGGAATATAAGCATAATTTATACGTAATAGCAATAATAGTATGTTGTGGTGTTTGGGCGGGGGAGAGAGGGGGGGTTATCCAGCTATAATACAAGGGGTTTTCTGTTATTACATTAACATCCCTTCACATTAATTCGGAGCTGATTATTTCATATTTTTTATTTTCGATAATCTTTATAAAGTATTTAATACTAAAATTTTGTTATAATTACGATGCCAATTTATTTACCCTATTTGTTATTCATTAATATTCTTAACAATCTTTGTTTTTAAAGGGTGATTTTTTTTTCTATCAAATTCCGACATTTATGATATTATGCTAAATGATACTCTCAGCAAATTCCATTAACGTTATTGAAATTTGTATTTCTATTAGAAACTTATCTTTATGGTGTATTTTTGCAGGGAGTATATGTTAGTAGTTCCTTTATCTGGCTCTTACTCTTCCAATGTTGAGTTCGATAACAGTAGGGATTATGTTGGCGTCCTGTCTGAACAAGTTATTTCCCTTGTATCAAGTGGGGAATTTCTTACTTGTAAATCAATGTAAACTAAGGAGACATATCATTCTAGATTTCTTGGTTCGTATTGTACTCTTTTTTGGCTAAACTATAAACACCGTCATATATGGGACTTATTTAAACCTTTTCTTGTCTATTAAAATTGTACAGTATAATTCGTTTACAAATCAAGTAGTCTATAGTTTGTATTGAAATAGACATACAAATCTAATTTGCCCTATATTTATGATTAATATTTGTTAACCATAAAGTATAAAGATATTCTCAATGAACTGCATATAATCATCCTACTTCCATCTCATCACTGTTGGAAAATTTCCTGCTTTAATTTTTTTTTCTCTCTTCACTCTTCTGCTCTCTTCTCATCTTATAGAAACTAATAACTTCCTAAACATTAGTGTTATACTTCATTTGATTTAAAACTAATTGAATCATCACCCTACTGATAATGAATAATCATATTACTATCAGTTTTAATCAAGTTGAGGAATTATATTCAACATATAAATCCTTTTATACTTTGAAGAAATTACCAAATCAATTATTTAAATTTAATGAATCATTATCAATAGATGAAATTTTAAATCAATTATCATTATTAGCATTAGATCATACTTTACCAACTTATTATTGCTATAAACCCATATTTTTAGAATTAGTTGCCCGTTGGGTTAATAACTCTATTGAATTAGAAAGTCAATACAATAAATCAAAGTCAGAAACTAGAAAAATTTCTGGTTCAGTAATATTATTTGCATTATCACGATTATTACATATCTCAACCGAATATTTGAATTTGTTTGAATTATTTTTATCACATAATGCCTTTTGGGATAATATTGAAATTGAAGTATTTGAATTAGAGAGTATTTTACTTGCATTTTATAGACTATTGAAATTTGATACCAATAGATTCAAATCATTCATCAAACCAAAAGCATTATATCAAATCATTAACAAATCTGGAGATGAATTTCAAGTTTGTAAGTTCTTAGCTATTCAAATATTATCTTTATATTTACAAGCATCAGAAATTTCCAAAAATAAAATGATTGATACTCATCTCCCAAGGAATAAGAATTTGGAATCCAACTATGAAGGCGAAACAGTGAATTATTATTTTATTGCATTATTAGAAGCTAAACGAATTTCAAATTTTTTAAGTTTACCAAAAGTGGAATACAATTCTAACCCGGAGAAGACCAAAAGCATACAAATACCTCCAGAATCGTTATCTTCCACGGTAACTTCTGTTTGTGGTGTCTTGGTACCACATTTAAACATTTCAAAATCAGAATCTGCTCCTCTTCAGCAAGAAGAAACCAAATTTGTCTCCACAAATAGTGCTGTTGAAGTATTAAGGAAATTAGCATCTAGTGTCCAGTTTAATAAACCAGTAATGCTTTACGGGAAAGCTGGATCTGGTAAAACTTTTTTGATTAATCAATTAGCCAATTACATGTCATATTCCGACTCAATTGTCAAGATTCATCTTGGTGAACAAACCGATGCCAAATTATTGCTTGGTACATATGCATCCGGAGAGAAACCAGGTACGTTTGAGTGGAGAACGGGTGTGTTAACTTCTGCTGTTCAAGAAGGTAAATGGGTATTGATTGAAGATATAGATAAGGCACCTACTGAAGTGTTATCAGTTTTGTTAACATTGTTAGAAAAACGTGAATTGAGTATTCCTTCAAGAGGTGAAGTAATTAAAGCCAAAAATGGATTCCAATTATTTTCTACTATTAGAACTTCAAATGATTCAAAGAAAGATTCTATCCCTGATTTAATTGGTATTCGATTATGGGAATTAATTAAAGTCGAGGTCCCCAATGAAATTGATTTGAAAAATATATTGGTTACTAAGTTTCCGTTATTGATCAATTTAATTGGCTCATTTATCAAATGTTACAATGAAATTATTAGAATCTATTCACTTTCATCGTTTGTTACACTAAACAAGGGTTCACATCCTAGAGTTATTTCTTTCAGAGATTTGATGAAATTTTGTAGTAGATGTAATAACATGTTGATGGTGGAAGGGATAATTAAACCTGATCAGTTACTTGAATCGTCTATTTTTGATAACATATTTGCCGAAGCAGTTGATTGTTTTGGAAGTGCCATCACAGAACCACAAGCATTAACTCCATTAATTAATGTTATTGGCGAGACCTTAGAAATTCCAACTTCTAGAATCAACTTATTCTTCTCAAAACATGTACCTATTTTTATCAATGATGACGAAAAACTAAAAATTGGAAGAGCAGTCCTTAAGAAAACAGCACAAGACAAAGCTTTATATAATAAGCGTCTGAGCAATAACAACAACACTTCATTTGCCAGAACCAATCACTCACTTCGTTTGATGGAACAAATTGCTGTTGCCATTGAAATGGTGGAGCCAGTATTGTTAGTTGGTGAGACTGGTACTGGTAAGACAACTGTTGTGCAACAAGTGGCCAAGTTAATGAACAAAAAATTGACTGTTATCAATGTTTCTCAACAAACGGAAACCGGTGATTTGCTTGGTGGATATAAACCTGTCAATACAAAAACCGTTGCCGTCCCAATTCAAGAAATGTTTGAAAATCTTTTTATTGGTACATTTTCCGAAAAGAAGAATGCCAAATTTTCTAAAATATTGAGTAAATGTTTCAATAAATCTCAATGGAAAAATGTTATCAAATTATGGAGAGAAGCATTAAAGATGGCCAAAGATATATTATCAGAACCAGAATCTGAACATGAAGAAGAAGACGGTGGACCAAGAAAGAAAAGAAAATTGAAATCATTTGAAAAATCTGTTTTACTTGAAAAATGGATAGATTTCGAAAATAAAATCAAAGAATTTGAACTCCAATCATCAACGTTGGATAATTCATTTGTATTCAATTTTGTTGAAGGATCTTTGGTGAAAGCCGTGAGAAATGGAGAATGGTTGTTATTGGATGAATTGAACTTGGCAACTTCTGATACATTAGAAAGTATTGCTGATTTATTGGCCGACACCATAAATCAAAGATCTATCTTATTGTCTGAAAGAGGTGATGTTGAATCTATTAAAGCTCATCCAGAATTTAGAATATTTGGTTGTATGAATCCTTCTACCGATGTTGGTAAAAAAGATTTACCATTGAGTATTAGATCCAGATTTACAGAAATTTATGTTCATTCACCTGATAGAGATATCCAAGATTTATTAGCCATTATAGACAAGTATATTGGGAGATTTGCCGTTGGTGACGAATGGGTTGGTAATGATATTGCTGAATTGTATTTGAAAGCAAAACAGCTATCTGAAACCAACAAGATAGTAGATGGTGCTAATCAAAGACCACATTTCAGTATTCGTACATTGACAAGAACATTGATTTATGTTTGTGATATTGTTTCAATTTATGGATTAAGAAGGGCACTTTATGAAGGGTTTTCCATGTCATTTTTGACTTTATTGGACAGGAAATCTGAAGACATATTAAAACCAGAAATCTTGAAATATACTGTTGATCGTCTCAAGAATTCAAAATCGGTAATGAGTCAAATCCCACCAGTCCCATCATCAAATCCAGATGAGTATGTCCAGTTTAAACATTATTGGATGAAACATGGTCCACAAGAGATTGTTCCTCAGCCACACTATATCATTACTCCATTTGTGGAAAAAAATATGCTTAATTTAGTCCGGGCAACTGCAGGAAGAAGATTCCCGGTATTAATTCAGGGTCCAACTTCCGCTGGTAAAACTTCGATGATTAATTATTTGGCAAACATTACAGGACACAAATTTGTTCGTATCAATAATCATGAACATACCGATTTACAAGAATATTTGGGTACTTATATTTCTGATTCTACTGGGAAATTAGTGTTTAAAGAAGGTGTTTTGGTTGAAGCATTAAGAAAAGGTCATTGGATTGTTTTAGATGAATTGAATCTTGCACCAACTGATGTACTTGAAGCATTGAATCGTTTATTGGATGATAATAGAGAATTATTTATTCCAGAAACTCAGGAAGTGATACACCCTCATCCTGATTTCATGTTGTTTGCCACACAAAATCCTCCTGGATTATACGGTGGTAGGAAAGTATTGTCAAGAGCTTTTAGAAATAGATTTTTGGAATTGCATTTTGATGATATCCCCCAAGATGAATTAGAAATCATTTTAAGGGAGAGATGTCAAATTGCTCCTTCTTATGGTAAAAAGATTGTGGAAGTTTATCGTCAATTATCTGTGCAAAGACAATCTACCAGATTATTTGAACAGAAAAACTCGTTTGCTACATTAAGAGATTTATTCAGATGGGCTATGAGAGATGCTGTTGGATATGAAGAATTAGCTGCCAACGGTTATATGCTTTTAGCTGAAAGAGTTAGAAAGGAAGATGAAAAGGAAGTTGTCAAGAAAACCATTGAAAAAGTCATGAAAGTGAAATTAGACATGGATGAATACTACAAAAGCTTGGAAGTTGAAGCAATATTCAAAAGTGATTCTTCCATAGTTTGGACTAAGGCAATGCGCAGATTAGCAGTATTGGTTTCTGCATCAATCAAGTATAAAGAACCATTATTGCTAGTTGGTGAAACTGGTTGTGGTAAAACTACTGTTTGCCAAGTGGTTGCCAAATTTTTGGGTAAAAAATTGGTTACTGTTAATGCTCATCAAAATACAGAAACTGGTGACTTGTTAGGTGCGCAAAGACCAGTGAGAAACAAATACGAAACTCAAAGCAGTTTATTCAACCATTTGCTTGAGTTGTTTGCCAAATTGGGTATTGAAACAGCAACAGCTACCACCGCAAGTCTAACATTAGATAATTTGCTTGCCCAATACAATAAAATTACCGTCCCAGAAGAATACAAGGAACTTGTTGAACAAATTGAAATTGAGAAAAAGAACTTGTCATTATTGTTTGAATGGAGTGATGGTCCGTTGGTGAGAGCCATGAAACTGGGTGATTTCTTTTTATTAGATGAAATTTCTTTAGCAGACGATTCTGTTTTAGAAAGATTGAATTCTGTTTTAGAGCCAGAAAGAAGTTTATTATTAGCAGAAAAGGGAACTGATGATGCATTTATCACTGCTTCCAATAGTTTTGAATTTTTGGCTACAATGAATCCAGGTGGTGATTATGGTAAAAAGGAACTTTCACCAGCTTTAAGAAATAGGTTTACAGAAATCTGGGTGCCATCTATGGAAGATTTTAATGATGTTTCTCAAATTGTTGAATCAAGACTCAAATACAAACAACTAACCACGGCAATTGTGAAATTTTCAGAATGGTTTGCCAAGCAGTTTGGAGGCGGTCACACAAATAATGGAGTCATCTCATTGCGTGATATCTTAGCATGGACAGAATTTATAAACTCTTGTCCTGATAATTTAAACCCAATGGCGGCATTGTATCATGGTGCATCTATGGTTTTCATTGATGCTTTGGGAACTAATAATACGGCATACTTGGCTGAGAATGAATCAAGATTACACATTATTAAGCAAGAATGTGTTAGCAAGCTTTCATTATTTGCAGATTATGATTTGACTGAATTTTTGAATAATCAATTCCAAGTAAGTATTGGTCTGCATGATCTTACTGCTGGTTTATTTTCTATACCTATATTGGAAGGTTCAGAACATAACAAGTCTTTCAATTTGGAAGCTCCAACCACTGCTGCAAATGCCATGAGAGTAATTAGAGCAATGCAAGTTAAAAAACCAATATTGTTGGAAGGTAGCCCTGGTGTTGGTAAAACAAGTTTAATTACAGCATTAGCTAGTGCCACTGGGAATCCTTTAGTTCGTATCAATTTATCGGAGCAAACTGATTTAGTTGATCTTTTCGGTTCTGATGCACCCGCTGAAGGTGGGAAAGCTGGAGAATTTGTTTGGCGTGATGCACCATTTTTGAGGGCCATGCAAAGAGGAGAATGGGTTTTGTTAGATGAAATGAATTTGGCATCACAATCCGTTTTAGAAGGGTTAAATGCTTGTTTGGATCATCGTGGTGAAGCATATATTCCTGAGTTAGACAAATCTTTCAAGCGTCATCCTAAGTTTACTGTATTTGCTGCACAAAATCCACAGTATCAAGGTGGTGGTAGAAAAGGTTTGCCAAAATCATTTGTCAATCGTTTCACTGTTGTCTATGTTGATACGCTTAAAGCCGAGGATCTCAATATGATTTCTCGTCATCTTTTCCCTTCTGTTAATGAAAATGATTGTTCTAAATTGATAGAATTTATGTCACAATTGGAAGAACAAGTTGTTATCAAAAAATCATGGGGAGCTCAAGGTGGTCCTTGGGAATTCAACTTACGTGATTCCTTGCGTTGGTTAAGTCTTTATACTTCTGGCAATATTAGCCAAGATATCCAATTATCTGATTTTATTGATATGATTATTTGTCAAAGATTCCGTAATGACGATGATCGTCGCCATGCACAAAAGTTGTTCCTATCCATTTTCGGGGAAATCATAGAGCGTGATAATTATTACAATTGTTCTGAATCTTTCATTCAAGCTGGTGGAGCATTAATTGCAAGAAATGATTTAATCCAGTATGTCAATGGAGGCAATTTGTTGCCATTGCAATGTAATTTTACATTTATGGAGACAGCTTTCAGATGTATTAGCAATAATATCCCATTGATTCTTACTGGCCCAACAAACTCAGGTAAAACTGATTTAGTTAGATACTTGGCCAATTCTGTAGGTGCCAAACTTGATGAGTTTTCCATGAATAGTGATGTTGATTCAATGGATATATTGGGAGGATATGAACAAGTTGATCTTTCTCGAGAAACCAATGCATTGTTTGAAAAAACACACATACTTATCAATGAATTGATTGTGACAAATCTTAGATATCAGGGAAGTAATGCTGAAATATTAGCTAAAGCATTAGAATTACTTGAATTTATTGAAAACCATAATTCTGCTGATAGCGATTCTTCTTTTTTTGGACATTTTTGTACAATTCTTTCAGATTTTTCCAATTATCATTCTATCCCAGAAATTAAAGATTTGGTTAATGCAGCCGAAATTTTGTTCCAAAAATTGAATGAAATTGCTAGTGTAAGATTCGAATGGTTTGATGGTTTATTAGTTCAAGCTGTTGAAAAGGGTAACTGGTTAGTTCTTGATAATGCCAATTTATGTAGTCCATCAGTTTTGGACAGATTGAATTCATTATTGGAAACCAATGGAAGTTTGATTATTAATGAATGCAGTTTGGAAGATGGCCAACCAAGAGTTCTTAAACCACATGCTAACTTTAGATTATTTTTAACAATGGATCCAAAATATGGTGAACTTTCACGAGCAATGAGAAATAGAGGAATAGAATTATTTATGGATTCCTTGGAACAAAGGGCAACTGAGTTTGATCGTCAAATCCTTGGTTTTAGTCCATGTACAACTGACGAATCATTGCAAATCAAAATTGAGGAATTAGACATTAGCGATAAAAGAGTGGTTCCTACTTCAAGTTTCAATTTGGACAAAGAATCTGCAATAAAATCATTCAGTTTGATTGATGATGCATTCTCTTTGGGAAACATTAGTGCTAGTGCTTTATGGAGTTTTGTTCAGTTGAAGAATTTCCCATTACTTAAGGATTGGGCAAGTGTTGTTTTCTCGAGCTCGGAATTTGCACAAACTAGCAAAAGCTATGCTGAAAAGTTATGTGACACATTGAAATATATTGAGCAGACTTCTTTGGTTGATATATCCCTGTCAGTATATTTCCCAGTCTATATGATTGCAAATAATATTGTCCAGAAAAAGATTGATTTCATAGAATCTCAAAATTTCCATTTCTTGGCTAACGTTTACATTGTTGCTAGCATATTGCAAAATCATCCAACAGTAACTACTTCTGAATCGACCATGATATTTGAAGTTTTGAAAGAAATAGTAGAATTAAATGATACTGTATCCAAGATTGAACTGAATGCTATGGATAAGAAAGTGCATGAATTATCATTCATTGAAAAATCAGCTGCATCAACTTTGGGTAGACAAATCAAATCACCACCAAAATTAGAATTGTTTAGATTTGTTAAACTGTTGCAAGGCTTTATTATATCTTACTTTTTGAAAAGTTTCAAGACAGATTTGTTTACTGGGGTTATTTATCAACCATTACATGAACTTTTATTGGTTTTGATTGGTATGATCAAATCTGGACTCGAAAAGAATGAGTCCAGGTTGAAAGTATATCAAGAATTGATTGTTAAATGGTCAGAAAGGTATTTATCTGGACACGACCGTACAGAAGATTTGGATCAATTTCAACAGGCTATATCAATCTTCAACTCACAGTTTGAATTGAATAAAGGGGTTGCTATCAATGAGATTTGGGAATATTGTAGAGGTTTATACCCTCAAGATTTCAAATCCTGGGAGGATTTACAACGATTATTCAAGATTATTGAGAATTTTGATACGGTATCGAAATTACAATTCCCAGAATCTTCTGACATAGTGACAAGTTTTGGATACCTGATTGCAGATTTATATAAATCGATTATTCTGGGTGACTATCAAAGAGATGAATTGCTGTCTATTCTTGAGAAACTTGAGCAAGGTATTGATCAATTATCAGCTGTTTCGGAATCATTTGTTAATCCAAGAATTAATATTTTTGTTGATGATTTTACAAATATAGCCAATTTGGTAGAAATAACTGGTGACGAAAATCAAGATTTGATGAAATTTTATAATTGTTCAGATAGATCCATGTTTTCATTGATCAAACAAGATAAGTTTAAACCATACCCAAAAATATTTGATAGTTTATGGAAGGATAAGAAATCAAGAGTTTCTCCATTGTTTACGGATGAATTGGTGTTATCAATGTTGACTAAAGCAGTTCAATTCAACAATACTTCTGGGAAATCATTAGAACAAACAAGTTTTGATTTGAAATCTGTGTCGAAATCTGTTATTGAACATTCAGTTGAAGTTTTAAATGACGTCAAGGGAGCTTTCAGTAGTTTGTTAATCTCGTGGTTTGGGATAATTTTAAAGGCACTTGGTTTGTATGAAGATGAGTTACTAAGCCATCCCGAATTAGTTCTTGATAAAGTTTCTTTGTCTTTTGGTCCTGATAGCCATTCATTTGTTGCCGTTAAACTATTGGTTGATTCAGTCAATATGGCGGTCGTGAATGCTTCTGAATTGAGTTTAGGAGAATTAGGTAAAGCTTGGGTATCATTTTCTTTGGGATTAATTTTATTGTATGTGCCAGATTCACCTTATGATCCAGCTATTAAAGAATATGTTCTTTATAAAGTATTTGAGGATCGGAAAGTTTTCGGTGAAAACCTTATTTCCAGTTGGGAATCTGCTAGAAGAGTTTTCAGTGGAGACAAAGAAATGTATTTGGAGTCTACTTTGAAACATTTGATTGATTTAGAAGCTCCTAATAACCCCAAAGTATACCGTGATTCAAAATCTATTGATGGATTATTTGATGAATGGAATTCCATTATGGAATCAACGATAGATATGGGACCGGTAGAATCATTATTGAAGTCTGTGTTCACTTCTTCAGAACAAGGTGTAAACATGATGGAAATGTTCCAAAATAATACTTCACAGTTTATTATGAGATTAAAGAAGAATTATTTGCTTTATTCTGATTTGAATGATATTTTATGTGGTTATATATATGGTATGAAACTTGGATTTGAAATGATAACCATTGACAAGAACCAAGGCAAATATTTGTATCCACAAACTTGGTCGATTGATGTATGTGATTTTACAAGTTTGAATTCCATTGAGAGAGTTTTCCCTTCTGTTCAAGATTTTGCCAAAACAGTTAGTATTGACTCACTGGCAGCTGAATTTGTTATGGCTTATTTCATCAAACTTGGATTTGCACATAGATCTACTGAAAATGAGCAACAACAGAAACAACAACAAACACAAAGTATATTGATTCAATCATTGCAAACTTTGTATTACAGATGGTCACTTCGTCGTATCAAAGAAGAAAAGGAAAACTTACAACAAGGAAGTTTATACAAATATAATGACCCTGATGAAGATATTGAAGGTGACTTTAAGAAATTATTCCCTGATTATGAAGATGTATTGGATATTGATGGAACAACGAATGCCAACACTCTGAAGAAAAATAATGCAAGTTTTGAATCGATTTATGAATCGATTGCCTCGGATTATATCAAGGAATATTTGTTACAAGAGAAAGATAGTGTTATTGATATTGTTCATCAAGGTAGTGAATTGATAACACAATTAAATCAATATGAGAATAATTTGTACAAGATTTCAAATAATGCTTCTATGATGACTTCATTGGTTAATGAATTAGCCAATACTCATACCAAATTCAATCAAGCAGTTTCTGATTTCAATTTCTATCAAGATCTGAATCCAACTGAAGTTAAACGTGCCGTTACAATCATGACAACAGTGTATAATTTGTCTAAAAAATTATTAGATCAATGGCCAGAACATGCCACTTTGAAGAATATTGTATTTGCCACCAATGAATTTCTTTCTTATCCGATTGGATTACCATTAGGAAGATATTTACAAAAATTGGAACAAATCTATACGTTTATTGCTGAATGGCAAAAATATGCATCTAGTCAAGTTTCCTTGAAAGTCCAATTTGATGTTTTGACAAATTTGATTGTTTCTTGGAGAAAATTAGAATTATCTACTTGGAAATCATTGTTTGAATTTGAAGAAAAATCAGTTGAGAAAAATATTGGTAAATGGTGGTTTTATTTATTAGAAATTATCATTATTCCAATGCTCGGAGATAATGAAAAAGAACCTGCAGTTACATTATTATCAGCATTGAATGTATTTATGAGTAAAGTCACATGTGGTGAATTTACCATTCGTTTGAAATTGTTGAAAGCATTTAAAAATCATGCTTTTGAAATCAATAAAACCCATCCAATTGTTGATGCCTTGTGTAATTTTGTTACATTTTATGAACAGTTCCAACCAACGGTTTTATCTACTATTGAAGATTCTAAAAAGAGATTAGAAAAAGATATCAATGAAGTCATTTTATTGGCTAGTTGGAAAGATGTCAATATTGATGCATTGAAACAAAGTGCTCGTCGTTCTCATAATAATTTGTATAAAATTGTTAGAAAGTATCGTGCTATATTGAGTACTCCTGTACAACCAATTATTGAACAAGGAATTTCCGAATCAACTAATGGTATGACATCATCATCATCATCATCAGCTTTGATTAATTTACCACAAATTCAAATTATTGTTGCTGGTAATGAAAGACAAATTGTTCAAAGCATTCCTAGTTGGATTGATAGACCAAAGAGACTTCAAAATCTTAATGTCATTGAAAATAATTTGAAAGTATATGTTGATAGGATTTCACAAGAACAATTACCAAATTTATTAGAACTTGCTCTTGAAATTATATCTGATATGGAAAGATTAAGAAAGGAAACACCATCAGAATTTAAAGAATCCAATAAGAAATTGATTGCAGCATTGAAAACTCAGAAACGAAAATTATTGAGTGATACATTACGTGAAATTAGACGATCAGGATTGAAACTAAGTTCCCGTTCTGATATTCTTGCTACACAAAAATCAGTCAATCTTATAATTGCCAATTCAGTTAGCTTCCAAAACACTATTGCTCAAGGTTGTGACTATTATTTCTTTAAAATATTGGATTTATTACCAAGACTTAGAGCTGCAGTTAGTACTTCTACTTCTACTTCTGCTCATGCTCATGCTGATGAAGTTCTTCAAGTTGATAAAGAAAAGGGACTTTCTGCTACTGAGAATTTGATTCATTCATTAATTGTTGATCGAGTGCCAATCAAAAAATTAGCTGATAATATTGACACTTTCAATTCTTGGTATAATGGATTCTATACAGTGGCCAATCTTAATAATTTATCAGCTACAATAGCACCTGTTAGTGTCAAAGATTCTATAAAATTGAATATTGATAATATTAGCATTGTTAAGATGTGGTTACCTAAATTGTTGGATTATGGTATAACAACTTTAGAATCAATTACAAAATTTGGTTTCAATGATACAAATGTTTCTGTGTTTTATTTGTTGAAGAATAAATTAAATGAACTTTTGAGTTCTATTAATGATGAAAACATGGTAGTTGTGCAATCTAGTATAACTATTGGAAATGTTGAAAAATTTTCTAAATTTATTGGTGAATTAATGACAACATTGACCAAATGGAAATTAGAACATAAACAATTTGCATTTGTTGCTGATACAATAATGAATTGGATAATCAACAATTCAAATACTATTAATACTATTGAATCATCAACTTCTTTAACATTTGTTGAAACTATTGAAAATGTTGAAAAAGAATTTAGAACTCTTTCTTCATCAATTTTAGTAGCTGTTCAAAAAATCATGGAAATTCAAGAAAAAAATCAAGAAATTAATAGAGATGATGATGATTGGTTAATTTTATCACAACATAAACTTATCAATTATATGAAGAATCTTCATTTATTAACCATTTCAAATAAATTGAAAAAATGTATGGAAATCATTTCATTAGTGGAACATAATCAACAATCATCGAAATTAATATCAGCATTAACTTCATTTACATTGCCAATTGTCAATCATTATTATCAATTATGTTTGAAAATATTTGATAAAGTAAGATTAAATTATTATGATCTTTCAAAGGCAACATTTATATTATCATCATCACTTTATACATTAGCAACCAAAGGATTTTGTACCCCTGAGGCACCAAATGAACAAAAAGATGATAATACTAATTTACATGATGGTACTGGATTAGGTGATGGAGAAGGTGCTCAAAATAATTCTAATGATGTTGAAGATGATGAAGATTTATCTGAGCAAGCACAACAACCAAATGAAGAAAATAAAGAAAAAGATGATGGAGATGAAGAAGAAGAAGAAAATGATGATGCTGTTGATATTGAAGGTGATATGGCTGGACAATTAGAAGAAGCGTCAGATCAAGAGAAAGATGATGATAAAGAAGATGAGGATCACAGTGATGACGAAGAAGAATTGGATGAAGAAATTGATGATATTGATGATTTGGATCCTAATGCCGTTGACGAAAAAATGTGGGATGAAGAAGTTAAAGAAGATAAAAAAGAGAAAGATTCCGATAAATTACCAGAAAATTCCAATAATAATGATGATGAAATGGAAGCAATGGAAGATGAAGAAAATGAAACTAAACCTAAAGATAAAGATAACAATGATAATCAAGAAGGTGATGACAATGAAAAAGAGGAACAACGGGAAGAGAATGATGGCGATGATGATGAGGAGGATGAAAAAGATGTTGGTGAACAAGAAGATGATGTAAAGAATAATGAAGATGACAATGAAAAATTAGAAGATCATGTACCTGAAACTGAAACATTAGATTTACCTGAAGATATGAATTTAGATGACGAAGATGAAATGAAAGGTGAAGAAGAAGAAGAAGAAGGCCAAGATAAATTTGATGATAACTTGGATGATGATATTGAAATGAAAGATGATGAGAAATCCAATGATAATGGTGAAGAAGAAGAAGAAGAAGATGATGATCATCAACAAGATAATGAAATGGATCCAACCAATGAAGAGGAACAATTACCCGAAGATGAAGGAGGAGATGTTGACGATGAATTCAATGGTAATAATGAAATCAATGAAGATGTCATGGAATCAGATAATGAAGATGATGTTGTTGGTGAAGATAATGAGAAACCTCTACACGAAAATGAAGAAGGAGGTAATGACAATGATGAAGACGAAGAGCCAACTGCAGAAGGTGTTGAAGGAGCTAATGACATTGATACTGAAGATGTTGATATGGATTCAGCTGTAAAACAAGAACTGGGAGAAAAAGGAGAAGGTGCAGATAATCAAGTCATGGAAGAAAATAATGATATTGGAGCTTCAGGAACTGTCACTACAATGGATCAACAACAACAACAACAAAAATCTGAAGAAGAAGAAGATAAATCTGTTCAAGATGATGCACGTGAAAAAGCGAATGAATCATTAAAACAATTGGGAGATTCATTAAAAGAATTTCATCGTCGTCGTCAAGAAATTTTGGATGTTATTAAACAAGAACAACCAGAAGAAAAAGAAGAAGAAAATTCAGCAAAAAACACAAAACCTGATGAATTTCAACATGTTGATGGTGAAAATGCTGATTTTGATACTCAAGCTTTAGGAGCAGCTGATAAAGATCAAGTACAATCAATTGATGAAGATAAAGCCATTGATGATGAAGAGGAAAATGCCAACCATCAAGAAGATATTGAAATAAAAGAAGAAGATGAAATTAAAAATGAAGATGAAGATGAAGATGAAGAAGATTTGGAATCGGGTGAAATTAAAGATGAAAATCCTGATGGTGATTTTGAAGGTGAAGCCAAGAGTGCATTTATGGGAGAAAGAAAAATCATCGATAATTTAGATGATGATGATGATATGATGATATCCAATGAACTCAATGATGAAGAGGAAGAAGAACATGAAATGGAAGATGATGCTTCTGATGATGACCTTATTCCTATGGAACTTGATGAAATTAATAATATCCCACCAATTGAATTAGAAATTGCACGTAAATTATGGAAAAATAGTGACTTAGCCACCCAAGAATTAGCATCGGGATTATGTGAACAATTACGATTAATTTTAGAACCAACATTAGCAACGAAATTACGAGGTGATTATAAAACTGGGAAAAGATTAAATATGAAACGAATAATTCCTTATATTGCTTCAGATTTCAAAAAAGATAAAATTTGGTTAAGAAGAACCAAACCTTCAAAAAGACAATATCAAATCATGATTGCTGTTGATGATTCAAAATCAATGAGTGAAAGTAAATCAACAGAATTGGCATTTCATAGTATTGCACTTGTTTCTAAAGCATTGAGTCAATTAGAAAGTGGTGGATTATCAATTGTTAGATTTGGTGAAGATGTTAAAGTTGTTCAATCATTTAATAATAAACCATTTAATAATTCTCAAGAAATGGGAGCGAAAATTTTCCAATGGTTTGATTTTCAACAAACTAAAACTGATATGAAATTGTTATGTAATGAATCATTGAAAATATTCCAAGATGCGAAAGCCAATGGTAGTAGTAGTAGTAGTACTACGAATAATGATTTATGGCAATTACAAATCATTTTATCGGATGGAGTATGTGAAGATCATGAAACTATATTAAGAATGGTAAGAAAAGCTAGAGAAGAGAAAATCATGATGGTATTTGTTATTATTGATGGTATTACTACTACCACCACCACCACCACAAATTCCACTTCCGGTACTTCCGGTACTACTACTGGTAAACATGAATCAATTATGGATATGCAACAAGTGAGTTATGTTACTGATAATAATACTGGTGGAATGGTTTTGAAAGTTGATAAATATTTAGATTCTTTCCCATTTGAATTTTATGTTGTCGTTAAAAATATTCAAGAATTACCAGAAATGTTGGCATTGATATTAAGACAATATTTTTCAGAAATATCATCAATTTAAAGGTCATGTATGAGAGATTTTTTTAATTAATAAATAGAAAAGCATTATTTAGTTTGAAAAATTGAATGCATTATATGTATATTAGTATTATTAGTATTATTAGATGTACTTTTTAGCAATTGTGAAAATCACTTTATTTCTCTATTTCTTCCTTTATTTAATTATAACCCAAACCAAAATATGAATAGTATTACTTTTCCCCTTCAAAAATATATTTATTTATAAAAAAAAAAAAAAACCTCCCAAAACCCAAAAGTATATTATATGTATAAGTATGTGAATAACTTTTTAATGCAAAATGAAAAAAAAAAAAACCTCTCGAATGTAAAAAAAAACAACTACTACTACTACTAATTGAATACCAATTTAGTATTATCTTTTTTATTTAATTCAACTTTAGCAATAATCACTGACATATCATCAACTTTACCACCTTGACTATGATTAGTACCATTACTACCCCCATTAGTATTATTCAATGAATTAACTTTTTCATTATAAGGAGTATAAGCATAATCATCAAAGGCAACTTCTTTAGCTTTAATTAATAATTTACTAGCAATATTTTTAACATTATTATTATTATTATTACGTTTAGTATTAATCCATTCATTTAAATAATTTAAAATTTCCCATTCATATAAATTATCACTAATACCATCGGAACACATTAAAATATAATCCCCTTCCATTAATTTAAATGATTTAATCCAAGCAATGTCGGAAGGTAAATGATCTAAAGTATGAGTACCTATTTGTTCAGGACATAATCCAGCTTTAGTTTGTTCTTCATTAGTTAAAACAATTTCTCCATCTCTAATGATGAAAATTTTCGAATCACCAATACTAACAATTGATAATAAATCTCCATTAAGCATCCCCAAGATTAATGTTGAAGAACCATTTAATTTTTGTAAATCCATTAAATGAGAAGTATGTAAATAAGAATCATCTAAAATTTCTTGAATATCTCGTTGGTTTAAATAATGAGGGAAATGATTTAATTTATATTCTGTCATTAATCGACTAAAAGTTTCCACCATAGATCTTGACCAAATACCTGAAGATGATGTGATACCATCACTTTCCCAACCACTAACTCCATCAGCTACCGCTATTACTGAGGGGGAAACTAACATGGTATCATCACCAGCTTTAATACTTAAAGTATCACTAGGTGATCCTTGAGGTCTTCTTCTTGGTAATAAACTATTTAACAGAGTAGGATCAGTTAAATCACTCAAAGAATTAATGGAAGGAACTATTGAATCTGAATGATATCCAAATGATGCATGTCCAACTTGTAATTTAAATTTATCGGTAGCAATTTTTTTCAATTGTTCTTTTGTAAATAAAGGATATTTAACATATGGAATCAGTTCATCAACTGAATCATAATGCATTGATGAATTGTTGTTGTTGTTGTTGTTATTATTATTAATTTGAGAATCTTCAGAATTATTACGAAATCCAAGGAAATAATTTCTTGCACCTTTGAAAATAGATGATCCAGAATAATTTCTTCGTTTGATTATAAATGAATTAGTTGGTCTTATTAGTGTGGTAAGTTGTTTAGGAGATTGTAGTAGGATCTTTCTAGCTGATGATAACATGTTGATTGTTTTATTTAGTAGTAGTGTATAGTTGAAAAAAAAAAATTACCAAATGTTGAATAAATTTATATTGGTATGGGAAAAAGGATGTATATATATATATATATGTGAATTTAGTATCAGGTAGGCGGAGGGAATTAAAATAGTATTGAATCTAGTAAATTAGATAGTATTATAGTTACGGTTTATGAGTTGTGTGAATTGAACAACGATAGAAATCCTAAATCCCACGTAAGCAAATCAAAATGGCAAATCAAGCAAATGGAAGTGGAAGTGGAAGTGGAAGATGTTGTTGTTGTGGTGATGGTGGTGGTGGTAATAATGTATTGAATGCAAAAAAACAAAAACCTGTAAAGGGAAGAAAAGTAGAGTTAAAAATTAGTTATAAGGAATAGGTAGGTAGGTGTGTGGGTGGGTGGTTGCAAGAGTGGATAAAGAAAGAAAGATGTGGT
>OBUW01000142.1_pt1 | contig 53186 bp, 23 predicted proteins | sample 1475761 | NCBI WGS metagenome assembly OBUW01 (sample SAMEA2579908, study PRJEB22360) | human gut metagenome | biome: human gut; feature: human-associated habitat; material: faeces | place: Denmark | collected 2008/2010
AAAATTACTATATTATAAATTATCTTAAATTAACTGCTGAACGTACGCACTGAGATTTGCTACGTCGTGACAGGAGGAGGAGGAGGAGGAAGACAAGAAGAGCTGTAAACAGAAAGTAAACTAAAGAGAGTAAAGAAAAAAAACGGCAACCACTCAAAAATAAATAACAACCATTTCATATCAATTTCCAAACCTCATTTAAGAACGTTCCTTTTTGTTAGAGAATAAACTCATTTCTGCTTCTTCTCCTTCTCCTTCTTTTTATTGTTAGTATTAGTGTTTGTAATTAATTTTTAGCTTTTTTTTTGATTCTGATATTGATCTCGAAAACGCTTTCATTACATTTCCATTCCTTTATAGCTTTTACATATAATCCAGTTCTTCATCCTTTTTGTATTCTAGATCATAGTATATTCATACATTTGACCTTAATTCAGTTAATTTGATCTATTGAAATGAAATGTTAATTAGGAGACAACTTTAATAAACTTTGAAACTCGATACAAAAAAAAGACAGAAAACGTAACCAAAAGTTATTTCATTATTCAAGTTGAAAAAATCACCCAAAGAAAAAAAAATATACATATACTACATATCGCAACACGTTAAATTATTTTATTTATTTATATTTATTTGATTCCTAACAATATCTATCAATTGTGTCATTAAGTGAACTTACAATATGAGTAGAGGTGGCGGTTATAACAGCTCATATAAAGGCAAAAGGGGAGGTTATCAAGGTAATTGGAATAATGGACATGGCAATAATAATAATAATAATAATAGTAACAATGGTCCCTATAAGAAATCACTGTCCAATTATAAAGGTAATGGCAAACCACAAACAGATACCTACAACGGTTATCAAGGGAAAAATAACAACAATTACAACAGCAACGGAGGTAACAAATGGAATAGAAATAACAATTATCAAAATAATCAATCCCCAAATTCCTATTCTCGCGGAGGAAACTATAGTCCCAATAATAACCTGTCTATTGAGCCAATAATTGAAGAAAATGTGGATGATTCCAATAATAACAAGATTTTCAAATATTTAAATAATAATCTTAAAGATTATAAAAAATCAATTCCTCAAGAATCAGCCAATGTACGAGAAAATCATATTAAAAATCGAATAAAAAATGATATTATTGTTGAATATAGAGCCATATGTCGATTTTTCTTAATGAATTTTGATAAAATAGAATTTGTTGATGTTAATCGACATTCAATTCAAAATTATTTACAATTAATTGTTGATGAAAGACATATAGATATGGAAGAGCATTTTAAACAATTTACTTTATTGGATTATATGGTACAGATGGTGAAAGATGCATTTAAATTACAAAGACATATAGTATTTGATGGAGTTACTGAAGAAGAATATAATAAATGGAAACTGGAACAAGATGCATTGGAAAAATCAAAAACAGGAGCACCAAAAATAACATTTGCTGATGAACCATTTGAATTTGATGAACAATTGGTTGATTTTGAAGAAGCATTTGAAGAAGATTTTAATAAAGAGAACAGCAACGGTAATGCTAATAACGGCGACAATAATAATAATGATAAATCAATTGATACTAATGGTAATAAACTGGGAACAAGTATAAGTGTTTTACCTACAGTAATTGAAGAAAATGAAACAGATTCATATATACCCTCAACATCAAAGTTTAATCAACATCAACATCAACAAGAACAAAAATCGACAGATGAAACATCTTGGGATTCATATAGACCATCGACTCGTAAGACACCAGTATCAAGTAGTAATGGTTTATTTGTTAGTGATTCCGAATATTCACCACAAACACAAAGATCAACATCTAGTTTACCATCTCAATCTAATTCACAACAACAACAACAGCAACAACAACAACAACAGCAACAACAACAGTCATCATCACCATTATTGTCACAGAACCAAAACAATCAATACAACCAACAGAATCGACAATCCACATCTACAGGGCGTCAATTACCACCTACAGGACCAAAAAAATATCAAACTTCACCTCCACAATCAAATTCTTCAAATTATTCACCATCATCATTATCACAACCATCACATTATCGTCCAACAGAACCTAGATTTGAACGACGTATAAGAGATTATCAAACAGATGAACAACCATCCGAAGAAGAAAAATTATTAATTGAAAGAAGAAAACGACAAAAATTTGAAGAGAAAAAAGCATTATTAGGTAAAGTATTTAATGACAAAAATGATGACAATAATAACCAGGATAACAATAACCTGGATAATGACTCAGACATAGTTACAATAACTCCAGATGATTTATTTTATCAACTGAAGAAGAAAAGAAAAGTTGAAGTTGATAATGTAAAAGATATTGATTATAAAACATTTATTGAAAGATTGAAATCTTATGATCGAAAGAAAGATAAAACTAAACCTAAAAAAGATGGATCAACCAAATCAGTACATCCTAGATATGTTGATAGAAGGATTATGGAAGTACCTAATAAGTTTAAAAAAGTCCTTGCATTAATAGATTAATCTGAAATGGGTTTGTTCCAGGTTCACAAATCATATCCTGAATATGGGAATAAAGCAATATTCATAGCAGATAGCAGACTGGAAAGAATAATTTCAATCAAATCCACCACATATTTTGGATAGATTTACCGGTTTAATAATCTTTTCAATCTAATTTCTTGGTGTATAAACAGGTTCAATAATGTCATTGACTTCTTTTCTTTTTAAAGAAGTAAAAAGTTTACTTATGAATCGTTCACTAATTAACGATGCATTTTTACATATCAACAGTATGAAAATATAATATTTGAACATCATTTGTATAACATACTTTTTTTTTTTAATTATATTATGAGTAATAAGTTATAACTTGAAATATAATTGTATATTTATCAACAATTTTAGGACGTGTAGAATCAACTTCTAACATTTCTCTGAAGCTTTGATACTTTTGTTATACTTATAGATATCTAAAATCCATATTATCATGATTTGGACACATTGATACAAACAAAATTACCACAACAATTACTCCCATCTTAAAAAACCCCTTTATGTTAAACTTTTCATTTGATTCAATTGATTTAATATTTCAATATTTTCAATCGTGAAATTAATCCCATTAATTTCATAAATATCAATAGGTTGAATTTTTTCGCCATCATAATATCCATCAATATTAATGATTGTTCCTTTATTTATAATTTCAATTGATAATATATCTTCCAATATATCAAATATATCAATCTTAACCAAAGACTTCTTATTTGTTGACGATTCTGCTACGGTGGGTATTTTATCAATTATTAGACATGATTCATTAGGGATATATTTTATGACTTGACATAATATTCGAATTTTTTGTGGGTTAGATATAGAAATATCGGGGAATATCAGGGATAAATCACCAGGATTTAAAATCAATTTTGTCATAACAAATGGTAATTAGTGGACTAAAAAGGATACATTAATTTAGAATTAGGTATATTGTGACAAAGTGTAAACAAGAAGAAGAAGAAGAAAGCTGTATATAATACGAGAGGGGTCTGGTCTAAGTCGATTGTTGTTGTTGTTAATACCATAATAGTGATGGGTAGTGTTTTGTGAAATCTTTGTGTGTCTCATCAGAGTCAATTAACGCGACAAAAAATTATTTTTTTTTTTTAAATTCCAAATTGGTATAATTACACGACTAACAAACAAACAATAATAATAATATTAATCGTTTACTACTACTACTACCCGAGAAGAAAAGAAAAAAAAAAATTCTGATGATGTAAGCATGTAAGCATGTAAGCATGTAAGATGTAAAATGTAAGACGAATTAAATTAAATTTAATTAAATCAAACATTTCCCTTTTTTTTAGATCGGCATTGAAATTCATTTTAACGATATTTAAATGAAATGCATAAAACATTAAAGTTCAATTTTAAATCTTCTTTCAAGTCAAGGGGACAAACGTAGATCATCATTCATTCATTAGCCCAATGTTCAAGATGCTTAAAGTTAATGAATGAATAAATAAATAAATATATAAATAAAGGGTACTATAGTCTATTAGCAAGAGTAAGTACAAATCTAATTATAACAATACTCCTCTGTTCGTAAATGCAAGTTTTTGTTGCTTTAATTCTATTTCTTTGTTTATCTTTATTATTCTCCTACCAATTTGATTAGCCAAATCTTATGAAAAATTGCTCATGCCCAAAACAGAACGGTTATTAATATTTGACAGGTACGTTATTTTTTTATGAAAAAAATACCACCTCATCGATTAAATGGTTTTCCTGTTTCGTTTTCTTATTATCTCCTAACCACCAAACAGGTCTTGGCAATAAGACTAGTCTTAGTAGTAGTGTTACTATTTACTTGGTTGCTCTCTTATTTTTGTGGTGATTGATGTTGTTGATGAATTACACGAATAACCCTCTTCTTCTTCTTTCTATTTCTATTTCTCCGTCTAAGCAACTAGAAGAAGAAGAGTATTACTGTAGTTGGTTGTTGTTGTGGTTCTGAGTGTGTGTCTGTGTGTGTGTTGAAAATAAAAACATCGCTACCATTCCACATGAGCCCAAATGTTTACAAGTCAACATATACGTTTAAAACACGTAATTGCAAAAAATCATATAAACAATTAACTGTAGTAAAAAAAATATCCCCAATAAGTAGATTTGAGCCCGTAGTCTCTCTGTTTAGAATGATGATTAAAATCAACTACTTACTTAAAGTGGTTTAGTTTAACAGCAAATTTCAATTAAAAAGAAATTAAAGAAATTAAATAAAAAATTTGTTAGTGCGCGAGAAACCAAAAAAAAAAAAAAATGAGACTGAGGACTTCGAAAATTCTGCGACTTGTATTAATAATAACAAAAACTTGTACCAAACTCCTACTCTCTTTTTTATATATTCATGAAAAGATCTACTTAAACTAAGCATCAACCTTTTTAATATCGTTAACCATATACTACTACTACTACTACAAGGAGAAGGGGGAAGAAGATACATATCATTATTATAACAACAACGACAACGACAACAACAGCAACAAAAACTAAACTATGAGGAGATTAAAGATTGGGATTCGACCCCAATTAATCATAATTGTTTGTTTTGCATCGTTGTTTTCATTATTGATTTTGGGTATTGTAACAGGAATATATTTTAGTGCCAATTTAAAAAACCTACGATTAGAAAGACTACTAGTTATATCCCAATTAAAAAGAACTCAAGTACAACAAGCAATACAATATATTGCCTATCAAGTGATGACAGTATCGGAAGTAGATTCATTAACGGTTCCATTATCAAATTATCGAGCTGGTAATAATTCCAAAGCAGTTTTCCTGGAAGCACAAAATTATTTACAACAATATGTCCTTACCACTGATTCATTTACTGCAGCTAGATTATATGATTTGGATTTACAAGTTGTAGCATCTAGTTTTGATAATATGACTTTAATTTCTGAAAGTGCTCAAGATGTGGTTTATCCTTTACAACCAAATAGATCAATGCCTCCGGTATTAGGTACTCCACTGGGATTATATTTTACTGGTCCCATTGCCAATAATTCGGATAATTTTAATTCAAGGTATTTTATGGGGATCACCGTACCGGTGCTATCGAATAGTTCGATTATTTTACTGCAGCCATCAATTTCAGGGTATCTCACCATTGTAGCAGCAGCAGAATCCATTCGTTCAGCATTAAATTCTACTAGTGAAGATGATTATCAAGCTATGGCAGTACAACCAGTATATGGAGATCCTCAAAAGGGGATAGATAATCTACTGCAAAATGCTTATAATGGAGACAATGAAGTTATTGGATTCAAATTAGTTTTCCCAGTGGAAAATAGTTTATTAGAAGCTGGTACCATATATAATATCAATTCATCTTCATCGATGAAAACTGCATTAGCATCAAATTCCGGTACAGCAACTGGCGTCAAATCATTTTTTGGTAAAAAAGTTGCCATTGGATTTTCAAGAATAAGTGTTCAAGATAATTTAAATTGGTCAATTGTTATTGTTCAATCTAATTCTGTTTTCAATGGGCCCGCTAATAAACTACGAAAAATAACTATAGGCGTTGTCATTGGAATTGGAGCATTCATGTGTTTTGTTACATTCCCGTTGGCAGTTTGGTTTATACGGCCGATTACAAAATTAAAAGAGGCCACAGAAGCCATTACCAAATACAAAAAGGAAAAATTAAATAGTGTCAACAGTAATAGCCCCACTTCTGGTTCTGGTTCTGGATCTGGATCTGGTTCTGGATCAAGAGCTAATTCAGATTCTTCAGCAGACCAATCACTACTGTTAGATACGGGGAAACGAAATAGTATAAATTCGTCATCATTTTCATCAAGTTATTCTACGGGGATAAGACTACCGGCAAGAATACCAAGATCGAAAAAAATATTTAAAGATGAATTGACTGAATTATCAGAAGCATTTAATATTATGACAGAAGAATTAGATAAACAATATACTCATTTAGAGGATCGAGTGAAATTACGTACAAAAGAATTGGAAGCATCTAAAATTCAAGCCGAAGCAGCTAATGAAGCTAAAACTGTTTTCATTGCTAATATATCTCATGAATTACGTACACCCTTAAATGGTATATTAGGTATGACCTCAATTGCCATGGAAGAAGAAGATCCTAATGTAATTCATGATTCATTAAAGTTAATTCATCGATCTGGAGAATTATTATTACATATTTTAACTGAATTATTAACATATTCTAAAAATACTTTAAATCGATCAAAATTAGAAAAATCTAATTTCCAAATTTTAGAAATTGTTTATCAAGTTCGATCAATTTTTAATAAATTAGCTCATGATCAAAGAGTTAATTTTAAAATTTTAGTGAAACCAAATATTTTCCGAAAATTAATCATTTATGGAGATTCTAATCGAATTATTCAAATTGTTATGAATTTAGTATCTAATTCATTAAAATTTACTCCTGTGGATGGATCAGTATCGGTTTCATTTAAATTGTTAGGTGAATATGATCATGAAAGGTCTAAAAAATTGGATTATAAAAAAGTTTGTATTTTGAATGATTCTAGTAGTAGTACAGTAGCAGTGCCACCTCCAACACCTCCATCAGATACTAAACCTAACCCAAAACCTAAATCCACACCTACACCTAAACCAGATCCCACAAGACTGCATTTGGTTGATCATAATAATAGACTGGCCAATACTACATCACCATTAACACCTGTACGGAAACCAACAAATCAAACCAAAAATAAGAGTATTACCAATAATGTAACTAAACAGAATATGAAAATCAGAAAGAAAAAGAAAACCAACAAAAACCTCCACAACAACAACAATAACAACAAAAATGATAATAGTGATTTTCTTATGAATAGAAGATTAAGCGGTTCCCATAAATTTAATAATACCAATGACGAAGAATTAAGTCCTACAGCAATAGAAAAAAATATTGATAAATATTTAACTTCATCTGCTGATAGTGATAATATTAGTGTAACTACGTTATCAACTGTACAATATGAAACCACCATATTTGAATCACAATTTAAATCAAAACCATTACCTGCTTTGCCCGTAGATGCAAAACCACAAGTATCGGGAAAAATAGATGAGAATGACGTTAATGACGAAGACCCTAGTGGTGGCAGTATTAAGGATGATGATAGCGAGGATACCATAAATGAAAAGCAAGGTATTCTGTCATCGCCTTCTTCTTCTTCTTCCTCCAATGAAAAGCAAGAGAATCTGCCTCGGTCAAATGATTCTACAACGGTGACTGTTACACGACCACGTCATAATATGATGCCTCTGGCTCAAGATTTCAAAAGTTATCCAACATTTGATAAAAAACCAGAATATGATTCTAATATGTCTAATAATGAAATTGTTAAAAATAATCGAGTATATAGAATTCGAAATATGTATCAACCAAAAGTTTGGGTAATTCAGATTGAAGTTACAGATACAGGGCCAGGTATTGAACCCGCATTACAAGAAAAAGTATTTGAACCATTTGTTCAAGGTGATCAAACATTATCAAGAAGTTATGGTGGTACGGGATTAGGATTAAGTATATGTCGACAATTAGCCACAATGATGCATGGAACTTTAACTTTAAAATCAACCATTGGTAAAGGTTCAACTTTCACATTAACTTTACCATTACCACAAACTGGAGAAATTATGGTACCTCCTGAAGATATGGCAGAATTTTGTGAAGATGAATTTAACCCAGCAGCAAAAATTAATAGAAAAGTTGCATTTGAAGATGGTGATATTGATACTGAGTCACAACAACAAGAAAATCCCTCATCAGAAGAAGATACGCAAGGGGATCGAAACGTTCAATCATCCACTTCATCGTCACCACCAAATTCTTCATCCACTGATTCAGCATTACCTGCTTCAGACTCGTCTGATATTGGAGGTACCAATAAATCTAAAACAACAAGTCATGGCAACAATAAAAATATCAATGCAAAGAAACGAATCATAACAAATTCTTCTGCATCTTCAACTAAGGGTACCAAGAGACACACCAATAATGATGGTGGTGGTGGTGTTAATGGTAATCATAGTGATGATAATAAAGACCTTACCCTTACAATTGATAAACCACTGTTATTTACTCGAGGATCAACTGGTACTGCCAATTCCGGTACCACTTCATCTCATTCCGATAAAAAAATACTTTATCCAACACCTACAACTACTACAACAACAACAACAACAACAGACCATACTACTGTATTGGATGATATATCACATTTGAGAGTTTTAGTAGCTGAAGATAATCTGGTGAATCAAGAAGTTATTTCACGGATGTTAAAACAAGAAGGAATAACTAATCTTACTATGGCATGTAATGGAGCTAAAGCCATTGATTTTGTTAAAGAATCAATTGAAAATAATGAAAATTTTGATTTAATATTTATGGATGTTCAAATGCCTGAAGTTGATGGATTAAAAGCTACAAAAATGATTAGAAAAAATTTACAATATAATAAACCAATTATTGCCTTAACAGCATTTGCTGATGAAAGTAATGTTAAAGAATGTTTGAATTCTGGTATGAGTGGATTTATTACAAAACCAATTAGTAAAACTAATATAAAGAAAGTTCTTGTTGAATTTTTATCAAATGAAGTCGTTACTTCATAAAATATAGGAGAGAAATAATAATATAGATTAAAAATAAGGAGACTGATAATAATAGAATAAAGAGTTTGTGAAAGACAATTGGTAATATCACACATACACCTTTAAAATATATATTAATTTATATTAACTAACTATAACCAAAAAAAAAGTGTATATATACAACCTCTTCTCTATTCATTGGAAAATAATGATGATAATCCTAATAATCCTAACATACCATATTTAAAATATACATTTTCACTAATTAAAATGGTCACATATCCAATAAATGGTAAATATCCTTTCACAGTACCCACCAAATCTTGTTTTTGATTTAAATATTGTTGCTTTTTTGCATATAATGATAAATCATCAACAGCATTATTATCCCCCTTGGTTAATAATAATTGTTTTTCCAGATTATGATGTTCTCTTAAAACTCGATGAACAATCGGAATAGATTTCCCATCAATTTCATAAACAACTATATCACCAACTTTTTGTTGATGATCTCTATTCCATAAAAATAATATATCACCTCTTTGGAAAGCTGGTTCCATTGATCCTGATAATACAACAACTATGGGGGAATGAGAATTGGCTATCACCGATAAAGTTTTCCATAACATAAATGCTGATGAAAAAACATATGCAAGTGATAAAAATTGAGTGATTTGTTGACGTATATTCATAATAAGGGGATGTCCGGGGAGGTTTAGGGTGGTTTAAACTTATTCTTCTTGGGTGGTTGTTATTAATTTTCAACTGTCACAGCTTTCTTTATGGTGTTGTTGAACAGCGTGTAATTTGTGTGTTGTCGCGACAAAAAAAAAAAATTTAAACAGGTAGAAAATTTGTCACGTGATTAAAGTTGATGATAGTTGGCTTTCTGTTGCAAAAACCTTGAATCAATCTTAACTCCCTTGATCAATGAATTTACTACTCAACTTCCTTTGAAGCGTGTTTAATAGATTTGATTGGAAATAGCTATTTGTATCCATTTTTGGAATTATCAGGTGCCCTCCCCTCTTAGAACTCACATAAAAGAGTCACTAACAACTAAAAAAAATCATATCAGTTGCAAAGGCACCAATTAACTCGTAACTGAACATATCATGTCTCCTCATTATCAGAAAGCAAACTCTACTATTGCTATATATAGATGGGAAACAACGAAGTAGATACAAAATATTTTAGATTCAATTACGAACTTGGTTGTCACTGATAATTGTTTATTTACAATTATGAAAACAATGATGATAGTTTATTTTGACGTGATCATACCAATCACATTAACAATAATGGTATGATTAACTTTTTTTTTTTACATTGGGAGTGATCTATAAACTCACAAGAAGATTAACATAATGGAGTAAGAGGGGTTATGTCTATTGTTATTGTGTTGTGTGGGTATAATTCAATCAAATCGTAGTTGAATAAGCAACCAGAGTTGTTGCTTGGATATTTGCTATCTACCAGAAGTATGTCAATTCCAATCAGTTGTTTTTTTTTTTTTTGTCAATTAGTCGAATTGGCAACTTCCGCCGTTTGTATTCCGTGGGGTTCGCTAGTCAAAGACTATTCACTGGATTCCCCAACTTAGACTATATGTTTATTATGAGAATGAAACACTAATGGGTTTTTATACCCTTAAAGTTTCGTATACTTGGAAACTACGAAAAATAATTATCTGGTTGGTTTTTCGTATTCAACAAAAGAAATGCCAATAATAAGCTACAATAATGTACTTCTTAAAGTAATGATGAGAAAGCAACATCCTAAATCCGGTAAAACAACAATTTTTCAGTTGAGGTTTGATTTCCCTTTCAGAAAATCAGTAATCGATTACAGTAAGGTAATGCACTGTTATTATGTTATGCTATGTTTGATATATTTTGTGTCTATTTGCTGTTTCTGTATGTGAGTGTGTGGGTCTGGGCCAACGGATATAATAGACATATTTGTGTGTGTGCTGATCCTTTTTTTGATTCCCATTGGGTTAAACTTGCATAAAAAAGGATCTTGATCTACTTAATGGGCTTGGGGTAAAAAAAAAAAAGAGGTCGTCACATGCTATATAACACACAACTGATGATGATTGGTGTTGATTGTTGCTAATTTGAATGATTATGTGGTGGTTAAGAACAACACAACACGAATCAAAACAACAAATTTTTCTTTCTTCCCCACATGACATCATAATACTACTGAACAAGAACGAATCAATTTTCGTAATAAAACTAAACATTAAATAAGGAGGAACCAGTATTACTAAATCACTATAAACTACAGAAATTCCCTCAAAAAAAGAAGAACAAACAGAAAACACAAATTTCTTCTTTTTCTTTGTTTGATTCAAGTTTGAGTTTAGACTATTTTGCCTTTCCTTCTTTTCTTTTTTCTAATATGTGGTTATGTTATCAGTAACTTTAATATTGATATTAATAGTAGTAGTAGTAGTAGTAGTATTAATAAGCTTAATTTGTTAGATAATTCTTTATAAACTTGTCTATAGTACTTTTCTCTATCTCTCTCTCTCTGTATTGAATACTTTTTTTTTTTTTTCAATTGATTTTTCTTTCTTTCTTTCTTTCATTATAATATAAATTTCGCTCTCTTTCTTTTTCTCTTCTTCTTTTTCCCTTTTAATTTATTACAAACAATTAAATTTTTACGCCTCCTTCTTACTCCTATTTCTATTCAACCAAAACTAATTCATTCAAACCAATAAACCGATCAGTTATTTACTAATCTCAACTCAACTCATTTCTCGAGTAATTATTTTGATTTTTCCCTTATATTTGAGTATTGAAAACGAATCATTTCTTTTGATACCATATCCTCCACTAGTTATTTTTTTGCCTTCATTTGCTTCATATTTTCTTATATATATATAATATCAACTCAGCAGCACATACACTCAATACATTTTAATGTCCCAAGATTCTTCAGATCAGCGACCACCACAATCTGAGTCATTACAAACAATATCCTCAGACAATACCACTACTACTACTAAACATACAGAAAATCGTATTTCTGAAACTAAATTGGAAAATGGTAACCATTGTTTGTCGGATATAGCACGGGGTCATAACCCATCAAGTATTAAAGGAAATGGGTCTACAAAGAATCTGGTTGCCAGCGGTATTAAGGTAAATACCAATAGTGCTAGTGGTATTGCACCACCAACGAAAATTCTAACCAATTCTTCAAAAGAAGTTACATCACCAGTTTTACAAAATTCAAATACTCCAATACTCGGATCAGCAAATACTAGTGGGACTAATATACCTGTAAGAAATCAAAGTGTATCGTTTTCTGATATAGACAATCAAGAACGTTCCCGTCGATTTACAATATCAGCAAAACCATCAACTGTTAATGTACCACAAGAAGTTCAACTACCACAATCGTCACGACACCCTTCCTCGGCTGCACCATCGAGACAATCATCAGTAAAGACTAAAAGAGTTACATCTCCAGTTAACAGTGGTGAAGGGAATGTGTATAATGATGTGTTGACTTTTATGACCAATCATAGTCATGGCAAATTAAACACCGCATTACCATCAAATGTTCATGTCGGTGCAATCAGAAGTGATAACTCTTCACCTATAACACCTGAAGGAGCTATTGATCCAGGGTTTAATTTTGATTATAACAAAAATTCATTAAATAGAATTGCTAGTCCTAGTCCACCTCCATTTAGTCGTTCAAACGGGAGTTCTTCAACTTCATCACCAAAAAGAAGCAAGACACCAAATACACAGGAACCGGTACCACCACAGGAACTTATAACTACAACAGAGAAATTGATATCAGAACCTTCTTCACAATCAGCAATAAAACCGTTACCTAGTAGTCAAATTGTTCAACCAATTAAGATTACTGGAACTGGAAGTGCCAATTCTTCACGTCGTGGATCTTTAAAGAAATCCAATAAAACAATTGTATCATCCCCCATTGGTCCACCAGTTCCATTTCAACAATTTTTATCAAAGCAAGATGATGGGAAATTTCATATTTTATTGGCTTGTACTGGTTCGGTAGCTACAATTAAAGTTCCATTGATTATTGATAAGTTATTTCAAATTTTCACTACATCGAAGATTTCAATTCAATTAGTTTTAACCAAATCATCTAGTCATTTTCTTCGTGGTTGTAAAATTCATGAGGATGTTAAAATATGGCGTGATGAAGATGAATGGGCCAATTTTTCTGATGCCTATAATTCTGCTTCTACAACAGTTTGTAGTACTATGGGTAATGATGGTTTGAATGTTGTCAATAAAAAGCCCAAGAATCCTTTTGAGAAATTGATTCTTCATAATGAATTGAGAAAATGGGCGGATATTATGTTGATTGCTCCATTATCTGCTAATACATTGGCAAAAATTGCTAATGGTATTGCTGATAATTTATTAACTTCAATTGTAAGATCATGGTGTCCATCGACTTTCCAACAAGTTAAAAAACCAATTATTGTTGCTCCAGCAATGAATACATTTATGTATACTCATCCAATCACCGCTAAACAATTGAATATAATACTGTCACCTGATTTTGGTATTGAAGTATTAAAACCAGTTGAAAAAATTTTGGTTTGTGGTGATATTGGTATGGGAGGTATGAGAGAATGGGCTGAAATTGTTGATGTTTTAAGAAGAAGAGTTCATAGTATTAAGGCTGAACAGAAAAAATTGTTAGATGAAGAACAAAGATTAAACGAAGAAGAAGAAGAGGAGGAGGAGGAGGATGATGATAACGATGAAGAAGGTGATGACGACGATGATGATGACGACGATGATGATGACGATGATGATGACGATGACGATGATGACGATGTAGAAGAAGATAATGAAGAAGAGGATGTTGATGATACAAACAAGAGAAAACTTGTCAGAAACAATACCAGCAATAGTGAGGAATCACCTAAAAAAGATGATGATGAAATGATATTTGAAATCACTGATCAAGAACAAAGTGAACAGGATGATGAAGGTGAAATTGTTACAAATGAATCACGTACAATTTCTCCAGTTCCTTCACATCGTCAACAAAAGATTAAGATCCCTAAAGAAACTCAAAATCTTATTTGATAAACAAACTCATTACATAGTTGAAAATTACAATTATCTAAATGTAATATATGATAACTATTGAATAAAACAAACAATGAATTGTGTAAAATGTAGTAAGTTTTAAGTGGTTGGTTTGAATAAACTAATGTACGTAATTGGAAAAATAAAAACTGATGAACAATTGCTTTCCCCCCACAAAGTATAAGTCGTGTTAAATTGTCAAAGGGTTTAGTTTCAGGTTATTTCAGTTTTATTCCCCGCCCTCTTCGCCTGCTTCGCCCCCCCCCCAAATTTTTTATCTTTTGAAAATGCACGGCGTTTCCCTTCGGGCTCTCATAATCTTTGTTATCAATAGATTAGTAGCCCTTACATACTTAGGCTTGTGCTAATTATGAGATAGCTTCAATTTTATCAGAGTTTTCAATTACTTACAACAATATTAATGATTAGTCCTAGTCATGGTTGTTAAAATTAAAAATATCAAAAAAAAATATAGAATAGAATAGAATGAAAAATTGTAGAAATATAGAAGGCTCCCGTCTCCCACCCCATAATGTGTTGTTATTGTTGTCCCTTAAAAAATGATAAAAAAAAAGTTTGTTGTCTTCCCCCTTTGATTGTAGTTTTCCACTAACTTCTTACTTCCCGTGATGTCTTGATAACCAAGTGATAGGAATGACAAAATATGAATTAGTACTAGTAGCAACCCCAGCCCAAGCATTAAAAAGACCAGCAGCAGTGACCAATATTCCAAAAACATTACCAGCTTTAATTAAACCATGATGTTCAAGTAAAAACCCAATACCTTGTAAAAAAAATGTGAAAAAAATGAATACAAATAAAACAAATAAAGAAATGACTGATTTCATAGTACATAAAAGCATGAAAAAACTGAAAATAGCCCAAGCTATTAAAAAGAATCCAATGGCATTTTGTAATTCTTTTAATGTTGGATCAACGGTTGCATAAGCTTTCATTATCCCAAATGAAGGAATATAAAGAGCTCCATAACTTAAAAAAAATGTTCCATAACTAATCATTGTTGTAGTTGCAAATGTATTACCCACAAAAAATTCCCAAACACCAGCTAATGTTTGCATTGTGCCAGCATAAAAAATCGCCATACCAACAACAACATTACTATTATGAATATCTTTAACATTTAATCCATATAAACTCATGATTAAAGTAGTTATTGAAAATGCACATAAACCTAATGGTGAAGGATTACCAATTTTTAATTTTGGTGGTGGATGTAAACCAACATCAAATGTACCACCAAATGCTTGCATTAATTCATGACGATAATATTTTTTATTACCAATAATAACAAACTCATCTCCATCACCAGTAGTTCTAACTCTACTGACTGGTTGATTTAATGAATTGGTATCAGCACCATCGATATCTTTGAGTGATGTGATTGAATTTGAATCAGAATCTCCACTTGACATAAGAAATTTTGGTATAGTATATTGTGTTGCTTAATGTTTGAACAAAACTATTGATTACAAAAAAGAATAAACTATCAATTCCAGCGGCATTTCTATTGTTATTTATACATGAACATTTTATGTGTTGTTGGGAAAATAGATGCAACAAATGAAGAGGGGCTGATGTATCAGTAAAGCAATTGATAATGAACAGGGGGGGGAAAGACATTAAAGAGTGGTATTGGTGAAATTTTAAAGAATCTAATTGTCCAAGAAAAAAAAAACGACGATACTTATTAGAAAATATTCAATTTAATAGGCGTCGTATTGTTGGATAATTCATTTCAGATCTGTAACTTACATTGTTGTTGTTCTTGTTGTTTATTTTTTTACTCCACATTTTAATATTAATCTCAATAAAGGAATTTATCGTAAATAATTTGGGGAAATAAACTGACTCTACTTAAATCATACACAAAAAACCATCAATAATTATCTTTTTTAAGAATTTAAGGCAATAAAGTGGCTAATGATAACAAAACCTAAAAGAGTTTAGCAAGTTGGCAATGGAAAATAGTCTCGATTGGTAGCATCTATAATTAGTGGAACAAATATTCCGCCGCACAAGAAAAAAAAAAATCCGTCCTCATCATCACACACCGCGCCGCCTTGGTGGAAAAAAATAATATGTTGCTTTCTAATATTGTGGGGTAAAAATAAACCCAAAGCCAAGCAATTATTTGATTAGTACCCCCCCCCCTCATCTCTCATCCCTCCAAATATCACCATAATATATCTTGTCAATAATAACTTTTTGGTATAGTTGTCCCACTTTCCATAATCAAGAAAAAATTTGCTCTTCGGTAACTCACGGTTATTCCCATAGTCCCCACGGATAATAGATAATTGGAATAATTGGAATAATCAATCAACCGAGACAAGGGAAAAGTAGGTGGGATGAAAATATACTCTAATATTATTCATTCTTCACGATAATTATTATTGACTATAATAGGTTGTAATATATATATATATTTATATATATGCATAATATTAGTGAAACGTCTTTTTTTTTTTTTTTTCGTTCATTTAATCTCTGTAGCATGTTTCGTTATTTTGTTAAATTCATGGAAACCCATAAAAAGTCCGGTTTGAGATTACGTAGTCAGAACTAAAAATTGAAAACAATAAAACAATTGATGATTCATTATAGTGTTGTTAATCTATGGAAATATGCAGTTCTTCAAATTTATCCATCGGTCTCGTATTCTCTCCACTCAGTAAGTACACATTACCAAATAAAGATATCAAAGGGAGGAGAGGAAGGAGGAGGAAATGAAACGTTTTGTAATTTTGGTGGATAAATTTTTTGTGTTTGTGTGTGTGTGTGTGGGGAGATGGCGACAAACATAAAGGAACGGCCACAACCACCACCACCAGTTTTATCTCATCTGTTGAGTTGACAGTATATCAGTCAATTCAGTCTATACTCCCAGGTTTTAATTCCAATTCATATTTATCAATTATCGGTTGAATCAATTGCAAATGATATTTATTCTTATCATGTACAAATTGAGCGATATCTCCATTATTAGATACCATTAATTGATGAAATTCTGCCAAATGTTGAAATTGACAATTAATTGTTAAATTATATAATAAACTATCGATTAAATCATCAATTTTTTCTGATTTATCAAGTTTTAAATATTTTAATAAATCCAATTTTGTTAATTCATTTTGGGGATATTTTGGTAATATAAATAATTTATTCAACCATAATTTCATCAATTCAAATCTAATGCCTTTATTATTATTATTTGATTTTAATTGTTTGGTATTAGTGGTTGATCTAGTTATGAATCTATGTAACCAAAAATTTGTCATTTTAAATGAAGTCATTGGTATAACAATTTGAGGATAAATATTTCCGAAAATTAAATTCTCTAATGTATAATTCAATAATACTGTAGGTAAAGTACTAGTATTTCCTGCTGATCTCGTTCTTTGGATTTCCATAATCACTACATCATATTCATTTGGTTGTAATTCATTTACAAGTGATTTAGTTAATTGATTCAAATATCGTTTATTGTCAAGGATAGAATCCTTATGTAATATCAGGGAGTAATTATCACCACCATATTGAGTATCTAAATTGAGTTTATCCCATTTAGTAATTATTATGGGGAAATTGGATGTTATTAATGTTGATGATGATGTTGATTTTGATGATTTTGATTTACAATATGAGAAATTTTTTATTCCAACATCAATTGATAATGTTGTTCTTTGTTTTTGAGTTGATAAGAATTTATGATAATGATTCAAATAAAAATAATATCCTGCTGTTAATCCTTCAATTCGACAAGATTTATTGGTTGATATTATGGGGGATCCAGTTAATATTGCAAGATCATTAAGGGTAGATATTTTACAGGATCGTAATCGTTCGATGAGATACAGTTTTTGAATCATATTATTTGTTTATTTATTGTATTTTAGTTTGATTTCGGAGTGTTTTCTTTTTTTATTTTTTTTTTTCCAATCTTTTAACAAAAAATAGAGTTTTCTTTTTTTTTGTTTTTGCAATGAGAGACGAGGACGAGTCAAAAAGCGCGTGTACGTGTTTTGTTTGTTAGTTAGTTAGACGATCGATACCACCATCACCGCCAGGTAGTTAATAGAAAGATTGGAGGAAGTTATCCTTTGTGCAATTATACTTTAATACTTAACAATAACAATAACCCTATCGTCTATGTCCTATTCCTATTGCTGAGGTATTGGGAATGTTATTGGAAATGTTATTGTGCCATGGGATTGAGAGACGAATCTACTTTCCTAATTTTGCATCAAATTCTTCATTGTGCAAACATTCTCAAAAATAGATAGGAAGTAACAAAAAAAAGAGACGACGACTATTACAACTACAACAATAACTCAAAATTCAAAACTCCAATCATTTTTCAGAAAAAAACAAGACTGTGAACAAAAAAGTCACTCGAAGTCATTGTAAATGTCACGGGTAAGCTGAAAATAAAAAAAAAAACAATGGACGTTCCGAAAACGCTGAATGATTTGGCAAATAATTATACGGGTAATTCGGTTTCAATCAAGAATGATAGATGCATACTCTCATATTAATCTTTGGCTAATCATTCTCTTCTAACATTATCGTAACATTTTGGCATTCTTTTTCCTTTGTTAATCAAATAGCTACGTACTACTACTAAATGACAAATAATTGCCCAATTAAGACTCAATCAAAACAAAAAAAAGAAGGAGGAAATTAAAAGGTGCACAATAATATTACATAAGCAAGGACCAGTTTTTTTTTTGCCAGCAAAATGAATCTCTCACTCTCACACAAAATGAACATTTACAGGAGATAGATAGATAGCAGAGCAACTAGAGTAAAATTCTTACATAACGTGATATATACATATATATCTAATCACTTGGACTAGACTGTTTTTCAGTAATTATTATTAGTATTAGTATTATTATTATCAATTATATTTCAATTTAATCTATAAATTAGTTGTTCTCTTCTTTTTTATTTTATTTTAATTTCAAAATTATTAGTAAAAAGTAGATAATACAATCTTGGGAAAAAAAGGAAATAATTTATTAATCATCGTCTTGATTGAAAAGAATAAAAGATGTTCCTCCCTCCCTCCATTTTTTTATGTTATCATTTTAAAATCTTTGGATTATAAACACACAATTAATTTAAAAGTTAAATTAAAATTAGATCAATAAAGCAACGGCACCGGCAGCAACGGCACCGACAGTACCAGCAACACCTAATTGGACGGCATTAGCACCAGAACCAGCACTAGAACTGGAGTTGTTGGCAGCGGAGACAACGGAGACAGCAGCAGTAACGGCAACAATGATGTTTTTGAATTGCATTTTTGATATATATGATTATTTGGTAATTTGATAAGGAATTATAAAGGAAAAAAGAAGAAAGAAAAAGAAAAGAAAAGAAAAAACTAAAATAATTCAATAAGAGAAACAAGAGGGGGGCGAATTGGGTCATATTTATACTGTAGAAATTTTTTGTTACTAGAGGCTTTTGTATTTTGTAATCATTGTTCTTGTTCTTGTTGTTGATGTAAGTATAATCCTTTCTCATTCTCGTCAGTTGGAATTTGAAAAAAAAAAAAAATAGATGTAATTTAGGCGCAGCAACAACAACAACAAAAACCCACCACAATATTGAAATTTAAACTGAAACGGCAAAAACCTCCTTCTCTCTCTTTTTTTTAGCTGGTGAGAGATAAAAGAATTGGTCGTGTAGATCTTACATCATCATCGTCATGATTTTATAATTTATTTATTTGTGCCTCCTTTTTGCAGGCAGGGAAAACGACATTTTTGGTTATTTGATTACTTGCTTTGGGGGATTGGATATTTGATAAAAAAAATTGACCCCCTATTTTTTTTGTATCTAATGCAGTTAATTTAAATACATGTTTTTTTTGATATTTGGGGGGGGGGGGGGGGGGGGGGGGGGAAACAATCCAGAATAAAGGGTGTGGTTTAAAATATACTGTAGTTAAAAAGGTAGAAATTGTGGATCGCAAGCAAGCAAGCAATCAAGCAATGGATTTTAGCAACTCTTTGCTTTTTTTTCTTGTTCCTTGGATATATGAAAGGAATCTGTTTGGTTAGTTGGTTAGTTGGGTTAGTTGATTGATTGATTCAAAAATAGCAACTATACGTCTTTCCTTATCTACACCAAAATCTATTTTAAATTTATTCTGGAACTAAATTATATTGTCATTTTTAGTCACTCTACGCCCTCTTTTTCTATTTTCAGTTTAAATTTATGAAACGTAAAGACACTACATGGAATGAATAATTTCGATATCACAAGCCTCTTCTTTGATTGTATCTCTATCTGCTGTTTTCGTTTCGTTTCTCGTTTTTTTTATCTCTACTATTACGAAAATGAAAAAGATAATGCTCGTCTGGTAAATGTAAAATAAATTAATTCAGCAACCAATGAAATAGAAGTTGGAGAAAAATTACGATTGCTTGGAGGGGGGGATAAAAAGAAGAACCTGTTCCCGGCTTAATATATAATATCCCTAATCTTTGAATTAACCTCAATTAGGAAAGTGGTGCATCAAATAAAGACGAAAAATCTTATTTTTATCTTCTTTTTTTTTTCTTGGTTGGAAAAAGGAGTTAAAAAGTGTGTTGATAATAAAGGATGGATGAATATTTCGTGTCGAAGGGGAGAGGGGGAAGGGGAGGAGCCAGAGAAATTTTATTAGACGTGTATCGCCGCACCACAAATTATAAATATAACGATAATAATAATTATTATTTGGCGCTGTAGTTAGTTTTTATTCTACACGAGACAAGATTACTACTATTGTTACTTTATTATTAACTTTTGAAGACAACTTTAAAGAAGATAACATTCTTGTGACTCATCAGTTCAATGTCTCTGTATTAAGGAGAAGAAGAAGAAGAAGGAAAAAAAAGGGGCAATCTGTTATCGCTAATTTCTTGGTTACATTTGCTTCCAATTCTTTTTCAAAGTTTCTGTTTGATTAGGAGTCTGGTTATCTCTTTTATTTTTTTTTTGCCAAGGATCTGCATGAACACGTGCATGTCTAATTTCCACCAGCTTCCATATTATTTTGCGTGCGTGCGTGCGCCTTTATCAAAAAATATATCTTAGTCGTGTAATACTGGATAAATCTATTTTCATTTTTTATCATAATGCACGCCCTTACGTAAGAGTGCAGATTATTAGTAAGGAGTTTTTTGACACTATTTCGAGCAGAGCAATACAACTTCGTCAATAGTTGCGTTTACATCATTTGCAACCCATATTGTATTATGTGAAAGTTGTGATAGATATTTCCGTGGTTATTGCACTTATCCGCTATGATTTTGACGAATGATCATTACTAAATTGTGTTAACAGACTTTTTATGTTGCATTGTTTTATATTAGAGTTGCCAGTAGATACCGGAAAGTGTAAATTCAGGAATTGTATGTGAAAAAAAAAAAAACAATCACAAGCTTTTGGGGATAGGTTGTGTTTTGATAGTTGTGGTTGAGAATTGTTATCTTTTGTTATTGTTGATTGTGAAATCACACGAGATTTGTATAGCTTTTGAAGGAAGAAGTTTTTTTTTGGGGGTTTTGCAACAATTTCAAAGGAAAACTTGATGATATGAAAATAAACCAATCTATAGTATAATTTTTTATCTTCGCAGATAACCAACATGACAGCTTCTAAAGTAGAAAGTTAAGGCTATATTCTTACACTATTTACTTTAAGTATTACACATGATTTTATTTGCTTATCAAATACTGAACTATATTAACTGATCTATTTTGGTCTGGCCATTGGTCCCCAGTTTTTTCTTGGGTTTTCTTGATATCTCACCATCTTGACTTTTCTTAATTTTGCAATTTTTTCAAACTCTTCATTACCTGTTTCAAAATCAATAGAAACAGATTTCTCTTCTTCATTCATATTAGTCTTAAAATAATTCAAAATTTTCCAACCAGGAGAACTTTCTGCTAAACTTGGATTAATACCAATATTATCTTTCAATTTAATCAATTTCTCTTTAATTTTTTCATTTAATTCATCAACATTTTTCGATTCCATCTCTTTGACATATTTCTCATTTTGATCAATTTGCCATGCTCGATTAATTAATAAATTCAAATTCCATGGTAAATTGGTTTTCACGCAATTCTTTTTAGCATGAGTTAAACTTACTTTATAACCCAAATTACCCACTGCTTTCGTATATTGTTCAATTGATATTGGTGGAGATTTGAAAATAGAACACAATTGATTAAGATTAAAGAAAAATGGTGCATCATCAAGTTCATTAGACGCCAAAGTCAACATTCCTTTGATTCTTTCATGGGTTGCATAGATTTCTTTATCACTCGATTCATTAATTTTCAATACTTTGTCAATAAATTCACGATTATGCAAATTGCCAGCGTACATAGGTCCGGCAACATTATATGATATACCACAATATTGACAATTGGAAGATATTGGACCTTGTAATTTTGGATATTGGAATTTGGTATTGTTTTTCATTCCTAAAGGTTGCACAATTTTATGTCCACAACCATTACATCCATAAGTTAACATTGTTTCACTAGCATGATTTTTAACATTTATGGGACTAGTTTTCACTTTCACGAAAACACGGAAATAATAATCAATAGATAAACTCAACATCGGTTCAATAGTCTTTTTATACTTGGCAGCAGTACTGGCAATTAAATTAAGAATCAATCGAATTCCAACTTCATGGTTTGATTCTCCATTAACATATGCATTACCAAAATTATTCCCTCCATATAATGCAAAACATTTTTCTGGATACCCACTTCCAGCTAATACTCCAGCATCAGTACAAGTTACTAATAACATCCCATCATCTTCTAAACATTGAATTGCACTATCAATAAATGGTGCAGCAGTACCATATGGATCTAAATCAACAATATGAAATTTTTCATCAGTAGAACCCATGAATTTTATCGCATCACCTTGATTGGCAACTACTTTGTCCGTTAGTTTATTATATTCAACATTCTTATTGATAGATTTAACTGCTTCGGCCAACATATCATTAGCAACTATTTTCCCTGCTTCAGGAATTTCCAATCCATATCTACATGATCTCAAACCCGATGCCGCTAAACTTTCCAAAATTTTCAATCCATTCAATTTAGTCCTTTTGTTCTTACTCTTTTTCTTTATTGCTTGTATCTTTTCGTGTCGTATTTCATCATATGCTTTAATCGCCATGATGGATAAATCTCGATTAAATTGTTGAATAGGATTATAGAATACTTCATCTTGTTTAGGAGTCAATATCGTGGCTTTCCCTTCTTGAACAGTATTGAATTCTTGAGAAATAGTTGAGTTTGGTTGAACTATGTTTGTCGTGGTTGTTTCCATTGCTGATGTTGAAGATGGAGGAATTGACATTTTAGATAACAATTTCACCAATCTTTTAATCATTGATTAAAAGAAGTGAAAAAAAAAAAAAGAACTAACAACAGTCTTCTCATTAATTATAGTAGAGATTCAGTGAGAGTGAAAAAAAAAATTTTGTCGCCAGAAATTTCGCGCGATGGAGAACCGTTTTTTTTTTTTTTCGTTCTACTTACAAGGCGACTAAAGTTGTTTTATAGTCAGGAATCTGTAACAACCTCAAAACTGAACAATTCATATATTATATGGAGAAATAAATCGAGCTCAATTGCTATAGCCACTATTTACTGGTGGGAAAAATGTTTTGAACGGTTTAAAGGTTTTGATGAAATACATGTAGAACAGAATTAAGACAAAACAACCATTATAATTGAATGCGAAATACGACAAAACGAGAGGAAACAAACCAACCAGGAGAACACAAGAAAAAAAATTAACACTAACAACATTGATCAATATTGTTCTCAGGTGAAATTAAGAATTGTCTCCTTCCCCCCCCCCCTCTAGCTAAATCATGTCCCAACTACAACAATATAACGACCTAACAGAAGAATCAATGTCATCTTCCCATGAGGAATACGATGATGAATATTCCGATTATACATCAGATGAAGATTCTGAATATGCATTATCAGCACAAGAACATTGGGAAGAAAGTATGAAACAATTGACAATGTTATTCAGTATTGTGATATTCCCCTTAATTGGTAAACTATTAGGAAGACGATTTAGTAAAATAATATGGAGAAAAGTTGCAAATTGGTGGTTTGTGTGAATTGAAAGTTTTGAGCTGGCACAAGCTTTTCATTTAAACTCAATTTTCGCCAACAGAGGAAGGATCAAACTCACGAGAAATGCAATAGTCAAAAAAGTGGCAAATAGTATTATTGGTTTGAAATATATTTATATATATGCATAAATGTATATTAGTAAATAAAAATAAAGAATTAAAAAAAATATATATATAACCATAGAAAAGTAGTACCCTAAAAAGATCAAGACCGATCCAATTTAACCAGTCATTAATCCTTTTATAAACTATTGATCAATTGTGTGAAATCATCGCTTATTTTGGTTTCTGCAAATTCTCTGTATATCAAAATAACAAAAGGTTGCACGATACCGTGACTTATTCTCAGTATAGCTACTGATAAAAGTTTATAGTATTCATCATTAGTTAAGCTTGAGTCTTGAGAAGTTGAAGAATTCAGTGAGAAAATTGATGAGCTTTCATCAAAATCGTATTTTGTTGGAGTCATGGCAAACGATGGATCATTCAATTTACTGGTGGTATTGATAAGGTTTTGTTTCAAAATGTGAAAGATTTCCAAAATCAATTTCAATGTGATTTTATAAATGAACAAATTATCTAAATTGATATTAATCTCCAATTTTTCAATAAGTAATTGTTTTGAATTCAATTTAATCGGTGACATATTAGCTGATGATGTGTTACTCCCATTAGACATGACTCTTTGTGGGGTATAGAATATAGATTGATTGGAACTTACACTATCTCTATTTGTGGTTCCATTATTATTCCCCGATTGATTCAATGTAGCACTTGATTGAACAAAATCATTTCTCGGACCAATATCAAAGTTTTTCAAAATATTCACCAAATTCTTGATAAATCTAATTTGATAAGGTGGTTGTGATACATTAGGTGACAAGAAATTGGTGTTGGAACTATTATTTGAATTGATGATATGTTTAAGTGGAGGTGGTTGTAATATTGTCGAATCTCTAAATGGGTCAGAAACTGTCGATGAAACCCTGGTTCCATTATTACTGTTATTCCCACTGTTGATACCACTGTTTTTAGCATTATTTAAATTCTGTAAAAACTGGCGTTGTTGATTATGTTGTTGCTGATAACTTTCCTCATCTATTTGTAAAGTTCTAATCAAATTCCCCAAGGAGATACCCAACTTTAACAACTTATTAGCATCTACAGGGAATTTAAGTGGTTGCTCATTCAACTTCATCAATTCTTGATGAGAAATTTTGTACACTTTTAAAAAGTGTGTTGTTCTGTCTGAACTAAATGGAATAGATTGAAGTAAATCCTGAATGTAATTTATTTCTTCATCTAGTGTCGTGATAAATGTTGACATGATGTAACTAACAGGTTGAGAATAATAGGTGGGGGGAGGGGGGTAGCACTATGGGCGTATAACTAGTGTCAAATAAAGGGATTTCTGAAAATCTATTGTGTTGTATTTGTTGTTTTTTTAGTGTCTAAATTAATTGGCGTTTTACTACAGGGCACGTAGTGCAATACATTTTTTTTTTTCCATGGTGTTCGTCTTCACAAGAATGCAAAGATACAGATTCCAACAAACACAACTATAACAACAATCGTTGTACTTCCACTAGATGTTTTTTACATTAATTGTTTTTTTGACAATAATTTCTTCATTGGCGACATTCCTACTATTATTTGGTGATTCACCCAGTTTTCGAAATACTCCAATACAAAAACTACGAAATAGTTTATTATCAATATCTCGAGATATATTTCAATTCTATTACTGGTTGGATGAGAAACTAAATGGTCAACTATTGAAAATTTTAAACTGGCTAGTACCAGTTGGATATGTTATGGTCGTAACAGTATGCTTTCAACAGTTTTTAACCCACACTTTGCCCATGTTATCTAGTCCGGGCCTCTTTCGACTTTTCACAATATATTTCTCCATGGTTTTAATATATGCTTCAACTATACTAGCTGCATTCAGTGATCCAGGGAGAATAACAACAATCAATTTGAAACTGTATCCATATACCCCCAATCAATTGATATTTTTCGATGGGAAAACTTGTTCAACATGTCACATAGCCAAACCAGCACGCTCAAAGCATTGTTCAGTTTGCAACCAATGTTTTTTGTTATATGATCATCATTGTGTATGGATAAATAATTGTGTTGGCTATTATAACTACAAATGGTTCATGTTGTTTTTGATTTCCAACATCAACATGTTAGGATACGGTGGATGGTTATGCTATTGGGTATTGACTCCTGTATCTTGGCGTAAAATAACATCAACAAACAATGCAAATAAAGTCACTGGAATTTTCTTGATCTTGTGCTCCATATTTATTGTGATAACAGTGCTATTCACTTTTTTGCATTTGAGGTATATTTATCTTGGTGTCACGACTAATGAATTGGATAAATGGTCTGAAATTGACCATTTGGTCGGATTAGGTGTGCTTTACCAAATAGAACCATCAATTGCCAATGAAAATTATGTTGAACGGGCAATCTTAGATGGAAATGCGGTACACATTAGCTTAAAAGATGAGAGAATTTTAATTGATAATAACAATGTGAAAAACTTTAAACTTCAATTGATTCAGTCAGTAGAGGATGACTTGGTTAATATTTACGATCATGGCTTTTGGAACAATCTTATAGAACGACTTAAATGGTAAGCAGAATTAATACAGGTAAGCCAAAATGAGACTGCCCAGCTTTGTCTTTTGCGAATGTATTTATCTTTTATAATAGATTTTGCAACCCACTATACATTGAACTTGTAAATACAACTTACATAATTGCTTGATTAGTAAAACCAATTAATCAACAGAGCCATTGTAGTGCACTTCCTATTTGGGAAGTCTATTGGTTGGCGCACGTGAACTAAAAAAAATCATTTAACCTCATCAAATTTCGAACAGCAAATAAACTAGGGAAGAAAAAAAAAAATTTTTCAAAAAAAAAATACAAAAACTTTCCCATCTCCCTTCTAACATCAATTCCAATTTTATAGGTACAATGCTTATCTTTGAAGACGTTATTTCCGGTGATGAATTATTATCTGACGCTTACGACGTCAAATTAGTTGACGGTGCCGTCTACGAAGCCGACTGTGCTATGGTCACTGTTGGTAACGGTGACATTGATATTGGTGCCAATCCATCTGCTGAAGACGGTGAAGAAGCTTTGGAAGATGGTGCTGAAACTGTTAACAATGTTGTCTATTCTTTCAGATTGCAACCAACTATGTTTGACAAGAAATCATTCACCACCTACATCAAAGGTTACATGAAGAGAATTAAGGCTTACTTGGCTGAAAACGACCCAGATTCCGTTGAAGCTTTCGAAAAAGGTGCTACCGCTTACGTTAAGAAGGTTTTGGGTTCTTTCAAAGATTGGGAATTCTACACTGGTGAATCAATGGACCCAGATGCTATGGTTGTCTTGTTGAATTACAGAGAAGATGGTACTACTCCTTACGTCGCCATCTGGAAACATGGTGTCAAAGAAAACAAAATCTAAGAGTGCTCAATACATGTACAATTCAGTTTATATGGTATCTATATACAGAGTATACTATTTGTAATTTCAAAGTATAATTCACTTCTTGTTAGTAATTGTGTTTTACAATCTGTAGTATCTGGGGGAAAATCTGCTTTGCATGGAATCAATTGAGTGGTATTAGAAGAAGGAAACACGTCAAAGATTGTCCTTTGTTAATTGTAAAAGAAAATTTTCAATACACACTGTTTATCATGGCTGGTTTTGTTAACATAAATGTGTTGGATGTTGAAACCCCAATTTCTATTTTCTATAAATTAGTGCGCCAAATTTTTATTTTTTGTTGTTTTTTTTTTTACAACCACCCAAAGTGCTGCCACCTCCACTTCTTATTCTAGGTTGAGCAAAATGATGCCTAAAAAGAAACTCCAGTCACTGCAGGTTGATAAGGATGACTCAATTGAGTTGCTCAAGCGTACAGCAACTGCAATTAGTACGGATAACACGTGATGGATAAAATTATTTAGGAGTGGACAACACTCTTTCCCTAAGATACTAACTTCTTGTTTATCTATACAGATAGGAATCCCAAAGGTTATACATCAGCATTCCCGCTGACTGGATTTAGAACCCCATATGTCAACTCAAGTAGATGGCATGAAGTTGAAAAGATTGGCAACTTTGACGACTTTGAGGATAAATTCAACGACGAACCGGGAAAGCAATTGGGTGAAAATGGGATCTACGATATCTATTCCAATAAATATGATCCATATCCCACTTGGAACCCTCCAGAAGCAGTACCTATTACACGTGAGGATATTGAAGCTAATTTCTTGCAATTAACTACCATATTTGGTTTCCAGTTTGATAATACTAGAAACATGTTTGATTACTTAATGAGGTTGTTAGATTCAAGAACATCTAGATTGGGGCCAACCCACGCTCTCAGATCTATTCATGCTGATTATATTGGTGGCATGAATTCTAATTTCAGAAAATGGTATTTTGCAGCCCAGTTGGATATCGATGATTTTGTTGGTTTTGACAATCTTGCCAAAAATGGGAAAATCAAGGGGTCAAATGACCCAGTTCCAACATTGGAGCAAGCTGAACTGCAATGGTCTACAAATATGCTAGCTTTATCTCCTACTGATTCAGTTATACAATTAGCCATATATCTTTTGATTTGGGGTGAAGCCAACAATATCAGATTTATGCCTGAGTGTATTTGTTTTATCTTCAAATGCTGTAATGATTTTTATTTTTCCATCGATCCTGACACACCAGTTACAACTGTTACTCCAAGCTTTTTAGATCACATAATCACTCCCCTCTACAACTTTTACCGAGACCAATCGTACATTCTTGTTGATGGGAAATACCGTCGTCGCGATAAAGATCACGAGTCTGTGATTGGTTATGATGATATGAACCAATTATTCTGGTACAGCAAAGGTTTGGAAAGACTTGTTTTGGCAGACAAGAAATCTAGATTGATGAGTCTTCCACCAGGAGAAAGGTATGAGGAATTAAATCAAGTATTATGGAATCGTGTCTTTTATAAAACTTTTAAAGAAAACAGAGGCTGGTCTCATGTATTGGTAAACTTTCACAGAGTTTGGATAATTCACAGTGCTGTGTTTTGGTACTACACGGCTTTTAACTCGCCAACATTATACACAAAGAATTATCAACCGGCGTTAGACAACCAACCCACAACACAAGCAAGATTGTCAGTGTTGGCGTTTGGAGGTGTGGTTGCCATTATTATTGATATTATCAGTTTATTGTTCGAATTACGGTTTATTCCAAGAAAATGGACTGGAGCTCAACCTGTTAGTAAAAGATTAGCTTTGTTGATTTTGGCGTTGATTTTGAACGTGGGCCCAAGTGTCTACTTGTTTATGTTTATCCCATTAAATGTTCAGAACACAGTGGGTCTAGTTATTTCTGCTTTCCAGTTTTCATTTTCTGTCATTATGGTTTTATATTTGTCTACAGTACCATTGGGGAGGCTTTTTTCCAAAAAACCTAAAGCCAACGATAGAAGGTTTTTGCCCCAGCGTCTGTTTGTGACTAATTTCTATTCATTAGCCGAAGGTGATAGAGTTGCATCTTACGGTTTATGGTTTGCTATATTTGTATCAAAATTCATTGAGTCATATTTCTTTTTGACTCTATCATTGAGAGACCCGGTTCGTGAATTGAGTATAATGAAAATGAGTAGATGTGCCGGTGAGGTATGGTTAGGCAACTGGTTTTGTACTAGACAACCAACAATTGTTTTAGGGTTAATTTATCTTACTGATTTGGTATTATTTATATTAGACACCTACTTGTGGTACATTGTATGGAATACTGTGTTTTCAGTTTGTCGCTCATTTTACATTGGCGTCTCAATTTGGACTCCATGGCGAAATATATTTTCAAGGTTACCCAAGAGAATATTTTCTAAAATAATTTCGGTTTCTGGAGACAAAAATATAAAATCAAAGTTACTTGTGTCGCAAGTATGGAATTCTATCATTATTTCCATGTATCGTGAACACTTGATATCTTTGGAACATGTTCAAAAACTTATCTATAAACAAATCGATAACCCCGGAGTTGAAGGGGATTCTGTTTTGAAAGAACCAATCTTTTTTGTTTCACAAGAGGATCAAACGATAAAGTCATCATTGTTTCAAGATCAAGCAGAAGCACAGCGAAGGATTACTTTTTTTGCTCAGTCTCTATCAACACCTATGCCTGAAGTGGGTCCAGTACATTTAATGCCGTCGTTTACAGTTTTAATTCCTCATTACAGCGAAAAGATAACATTATCGTTACGGGAGATAATCCGAGAGGAGGAACAATATTCTCATGTTACGATGCTAGAGTATTTAAAGCTGTTACATCCATTGGAATGGAGCTGTTTTGTAAAAGATACAAAGTTATTAGCGGAAGAATTTGAGACTGATTCGTCTTCTGCTGAAATTAAAAGAGAGAAACTTGATGATTTACCGTACTATTCCGTCGGATTCAAGGTTGCCACACCGGAATACATTCTTCGAACTCGAATCTGGGCATCACTTCGCTCCCAAACACTTTATAGAACCATTTCTGGTTTCATGAATTACTCTCGTGCTATCAAGTTGTTGTTTGACGTCGAGAATCCAGACCTGACTAAATTTGGCACGGAGAACGACAAGTTAGAACAAGCTGCAATAATGGCCCATCGTAAATTCAGAATAATCACGTCGATGCAAAGATTAAAGTATTTTACTCCCGAGGAAAAAGAAAACACAGAATTCTTGTTACGAGCTTATCCTGAACTACAAATATGTTACCTTGATGAAGAAGTTGACGAGGCTTCTGGTGAAATTGTCTACTATTCAGCGTTAGTAGATGGAAGTTGTGCCATTTTGGAAAATGGTGAAAGAGAGCCAAAGTACCGTATTAGATTATCTGGGAACCCAATTCTTGGTGATGGGAAATCTGATAACCAAAACCATTCATTGATATTTTGCAGAGGAGAATATATTCAACTAGTTGATGCTAACCAAGATAATTATTTGGAAGAATGCCTTAAAATTAGAAGCATTTTGGCAGAATTTGAGGAAGCAACTTTCCCCTTGGATCCTTACTCGACTGATTTGGAAGGCACAGAGCTGGTTTATCCTGTTGCCATAATTGGGACAAGAGAATATATTTTTTCTGAAAATATTGGAATTTTGGGAGATGTAGCTGCTGGGAAAGAACAAACTTTTGGTACTTTATTTGCCAGAACTTTGGCCCATATTGGAGGTAAATTGCATTATGGCCATCCAGATTTTTTAAATGGAATCTTTATGACAACTAGAGGCGGTGTTTCCAAGGCACAAAAAGGTTTGCATTTGAATGAAGATATTTATGCCGGTATGAATGTTGTTTTGAGAGGCGGCCGTATCAAACATTGCGAATACATGCAATGTGGAAAGGGAAGGGATTTAGGATTTGGCTCAATATTGAATTTCACTACAAAGATAGGAGCAGGGATGGGTGAGCAAATGCTTTCAAGAGAGTATTTTTATATGGGTACACAACTTCCATTGGATAGGTTCTTGTCATTTTACTATGCACATTCAGGGTTTCATTTGAATAATTTGTTTATTATGCTTTCTATTCATTTATTTTTGCTTGTTGGTGCTAATCTTGCAGCTTTAACTAGCGAAAGCACCATTTGTGAATATGACAGATTCAGACCCATAACTGATCCCAAACGACCACATGGATGTTACAATTTGATTCCTGTTGTCCATTGGTTGCAGAGATGTATATTTTCTATTTTTATTGTGTTTGTTATTTCTTTTGTTCCATTGGCTGTTCAAGAATTAACTGAAAGAGGATTTTATAAAGCTATCACAAGGTTGGGTAAACAGTTTGCATCGTTCTCTCCGTTGTTTGAAGTGTTTGTTTGTAAAATCTATGCCCATTCGTTGTCCAGTGATATTTCAATTGGTGGAGCCAGGTATCTTGCCACAGGTAGGGGGTTTGCAACTATAAGAGTCCCATTTGCCACATTGTATTCCAGATTTGCGGTTGAGAGTTTGTATTATGGATCCATTTGCGGATTATTGATATTTTACTGTTCCCTATCAATGTGGAAGTTGCAACTATTGTACTTTTGGATTACAATACTTGGACTTTTGATATGTCCCTTTTTGTATAATCCTAACCAGTTTTCTTGGAATGACTTTTTTCTCGATTACAAGGAATGTATCCAGTGGTTTTACCGGGGTAACAGCAAACCAAGGCTTTCTTCGTGGATAAATTTTACCAGGCTCAAACGAAGTCGGATTGTCGGGGTCAAAAGCAAAAGATACAGCATAAATGAAGAGATTAAAGTGGTTAGTGAAGTGAAACCATCAAGATTCAAACTCATTATATCAGAATCATTCTTACAGTTGTGTGTAATCACCTTGGTTGGCCTTGCTTATTTATTTACCAACTCCCAGAACGAATCTAGAGGAACCTATCCAGTCAACAGTATCTTGAGAATTCTTATTATAAGCTTTGTTCCTATTGGAGTAAACCTCGTAATATTGATTGTTTGCTTTGTGGTGTCTACATCAATTGGTCCCATTTTCACATTATTCTGTAAGAAATTTCCCTCATTTGTTGCAGCAATAGCACACTTGCTAGCAGTCGCCAATCATGTATTTTTCTTTGAGTTGTTATGGCTATTTCAGAATTGGAACTTTTCAGTTACAGTTCTTGGGTTTGCATTATCGGCCTTAATTCAGTGTTGGTTTTTGCAAATGATGACGATCTTGTTAGTTTCCAGAGAGTTCAGACACGATAGGTCTAACCGCTCATGGTGGTCAGGAAAATGGGCAACAGCTGGTCTAGGTTGGTACATAATAACCCAACCCATGAGAGAAGCTGTATGCAAATTGAGCGAGATGTCTTATTTTGCTGGTGATTTAGTTGCAACACATATCATCTTGTTTGCTCAGATCCCGATATTATTAATCCCCTATGCTGACAAATGGCATACTTTAATGTTATTCTGGCTAAAACCAGGGAACCAGATACGTCCTAGAATATTATCCAAACGTCAAAAACGAAGAAGAAGATTTCAGGCACACTTGTACTTGCTCATCTTTTTGTTGGGATTAATATTGTTTTCCAGTATATTCGTTTTACCACTTATTGCTACCAAGTATTTTGATATCGAATTCTCTGAATATATTCCAGAGTTTTTTCATCCATTGTTTCAACCCTACGATGCTCCTACAAATCTGAAAGGATTAAAGAAAAAATTAGAAATTAAGCATTACTAGCTAGGATATGTATTTTTGGAATTCTGATAAGTCTTTCGGGAATTTGTCTTTTATATTTTGCAAAATGGCTTTCTTTGACTTATCGTCGCACATTAGCAAGGAAAGGTCGAATCTTTTAAAAGTGCTAAATTGTTTTAAATGATTCAAAACAACTTGGTTCCAATTGGGTAATGAGTCATTAGTTGAAACATAACTAGCTGCATCTAAGTAGAATTGTAAAAATTCAGTGTCAATTCCTGAACTAAATATATCTGCATAAGATTGATTATCAATGTTTAAAATGTACTTGTACCCGTTTAATTTTTGTTCCTCTGGTAGTTGTTTGAGTGTGGTAAGAAAATGCATTGGCAGAAGCATTGTAGGAGATGTAGAATCTGAATTGTCTTTAATGCTACTGTGTGGCTTATGTCTTACTTCTGATATTTTGGTAATTTCTGGTTTCTTGGAAGAACCAAACAAATCTTCAATTTCTTTAGTTGCTGCTGCTGTCACTTCTGGTTCCTTGACAGGCTTTTTTTCAATTGAAGGAGGTGACTGTATCATCTTTGAAAACTTTTCAGGTAATTTTTCAACTTTTTCAATTGGGATCTTAATATCAACATCCATTTTATCTTCAATTGGTAATTTATTTAGTTCTGTCTTGGCAGCTTGGTTTGAAGGATCTAATTGTAATACTTTTTTAAAGGCTTCTTTTGCACTATTCCATTTCTGTAGACCTTTTAAAGCCATACCTTTCCGATATTGTAATTTCACCAATACTGCAGTACTCCCCTTATTGTGGTTGCTACTATTGATCCAATTTATACCACTCACACAATCTTTGTAAGCACGATCATAATCTTGTAAATGAAGAAAACATTGTGCTCGGTTTGAATATAATATTGGATTGTATGTGTCTATTTGTATAGCATCTCTATATATTTTAGCTGCCTTTTTATATTCCTTCAGTGCAAATGCTTTATTACCTTGGTCTTTTAGTTCTTCTGCTGATGCCATGTCTAATGGGGTTATGGTTGTAGCTTCCGTAAAATAAATAGAATTTTTCAGATGTTTTTCTATTCTGATATTGAGCAAATTGCACGACCAGATAACACCAAAGAATCTATAAATCAATATTGGTAAATGTTATATCAGTTCAAATTAGTAAATAAAGTGGCATAATGAGAGTATAATTGAGTCAGTATATAACATTAAATAGTTTGATCTCTGTGGTTGGTGTACAGAAGTTGTAAGAATGGGGTAGAAGTAACTTATGTGTCAACTCGAAAATGATAAGAGTAGCAGAACAGTTTGATTTGATTAACGGGACATTCTTATCCAGTATTTAAACTGTCCATCTTGTATGGATGTGCCATGATTGTAATTTCAAGAGAAGAGTCAAACTTCTTGGTGTATATACTCATCAAACTTCTGTTGACTAATGTCCTGTATTTTTCAAATCCATTTTTTTTTCCTCGAGGTGACCTGATCTTATACAACACTAATCATTATTCTATGAGACATCTCTAACACAACAGATGACAGTTGAAGAATTAACTGATGAGATAAGTGCTATTAAAGCAATTTATCCCGAATCTGTAACCAATCTAGGTCCTCAATTATATACTTTTAAAATACCAAATCATGAATCAGTTAGTATCCAATTAAATTTCCCATTGACATATCCTGAAGAAATCCCTCAATTGTTACAAATTATAGTAGAGAAAACTACTCAATCGTCATCATTTACTGATATTTCATATTTGGAAAAACACGTTGATGAAATATTGCAAAAAGTGTTTGTGCCGGAACAAGTTGTATTGTTTGAATTATTGACTGAATTACAGGAGTTTTTTGATCAATACGTTGAAGAGCACCCTGAACCAGTGATTGAAAAAACAGAGGTAACACCAACTAATGAGAAACAATCCAAACAAGCTACACCAATTGAGCAGCATGATGATGTGCATCAAGAATTGAAAGATCCAACAATTGATTGGATTCAGTCTGATCCAATAGTTGATAGGGGTTCTACATTCATTGCATATGTTAGACAAGTGAATACTCTACAAGATGCTCAAGAGTATTTAGATGATTTATTAACAGATAAGAAAATAGCCAAGGCGACTCATAATATATCTAGTTGGAGAATAAAAATGGAGAATGGAGTTACATTCCAAGATTGTGATGATGATGGAGAAACTGCCGCTGGAGGTAGATTACTACATTTGCTACAAGTATGTATCAATAATGAAATATTATTACTTCTTATTAATTTCTAGTGAATTTGTCTATACTAACTTTTTTTTTGTTCTATTCTATTTGAAGATGATGGATGTATGGAATGTTATAGTTGTGGTTAGTCGGTGGTTTGGGGGAACTCATCTTGGACCAGACAGATTCAAACATATAAATACTGCTGCAAGGGAAGCAATTATTAAAGGGAACTTTATTGTTGATGCAAATGATAATACGAATGGTAGTACCAAGACTACTAATGCAAAGAAAAAGAAAAAATGAAATGAAATGAAAATTAAAAATTGAAATATGAATATCTTCATTTACAGTAATCGTTTCTTTTTGTTTGAATTGGATGGACTTTCTAGTTTTCTTTTCCTCCACATTGTGTTTAAATCTAGTGGTTCATCGTCATTGTCTTCAACATTATTAGAATCATCATCTTTAATTTCTTCAAAGGAAACATTACTACCCCAAGATCGTTTTGTAGTTGATGAATAGTTGTAATTTCCATTAGTCATTATAGTTCCAAACCCTACTCTGTCTATTTTCGGTTTCATGGCTGCCAATTTCAAGAGCTTTGCCAGGTCGGGTAATACCCATTCTGATAAATCGTGTATTTTCTTTTGTTCCTCTAGTTTCTGTTTCCCTAGTTTTGAGTCTTCGGCTTTTTGCATGAACTTCATGTTCATGACTCGATTTGATAACCCTGTCGACATTGTTATTAGAGATGACTTATTGTTGTTGTTGTTGATTAATATTGATCAAAGTTGGTGATTAAAGTTTTCTTTAAGGAATTTTTTTTCCCTTCCAATTTTTGGGTGGGTTTCAATTTTTCAAACCTTTGAGAAGAGATGAGGAATATTTTTTTTTTTTTGAAAAATACACCTATACCAATATTCTTTCCATTAGATTCCATTCAGTTCGCCACGCCAGAACATTAATAATCTAATATGAAGTCAGATTTTAAATTTTCTAATTTATTAGGGACAGTTTATAGAAAGGGAAATTTAGTGTTCAATCAAGATGGAACAAAACTATTATCGCCAGTAGGGAATAGAGTTTCGTGCTTTGATTTAATCAAATCTCAATCATTTACATTCGATTACCAACATCGTAAGAATGTTCAATGTATTGCCTTAAACAATCAAAACACTTTAATGATTTCCATAGATGAAGATGGTAGAGCAATTCTTGTTAATTTTGTATCCCGTGTTGTATTACATCATTTCAATTTCAAATCTAAAGTAAATGACATTAAATTCAGTCCTTGTGGTAAATATTTTGCCATTGCTATAGATAGATTCATTCAAGTATGGAAGACTCCTGATTTGACTGAAGATAGACAATTTGCTCCGTTTGTTAGACACAGAATTTATCTGGGACATTTCGATGAAGTTTTGAATATATCTTGGTCATTGGATTCAAGATTTTTTATAAGTACCAGTAAAGATATGACTGCCAAGATTTTTTCGTTGAATAGTGATGAAAAGGATGTTGCAATGACTTTTTCGGGACATCGTGATTATGTGATAAATGCATTTTTCAGTCATGATCAAGAAATCATTTATACTGTTAGTAAAGATGGTGCATTGTTTAAATGGGAATATACTGAACGTCCTAAACCAGAAAACGAAGATAGTGATAGTGAAGATGATGCAACTGATAAGCCAATGAGTTGGAGAATTACTGCAAAGAATTTCTTCTACGCTGATGGGAAATTAAAATGTGCTTGTTTCCACCCACAATCAAAATTGTTGGTTGTAGGATTTACAAATGGTGAATTTAGACTTTATGAAATTGAAGATTTTAACCTTATTCAACTGTTAAGTATGGGTCAAAATGCCGTCAATACTGTAAATATCAATAAAACCGGCGAATGGTTAGCCTTTGGATCGGCAAAATTAGGACAGTTGTTGGTTTATGAATGGCAATCAGAGTCATATATATTGAAACAACAAGGCCATTTTGATTCCATGAACACATTGTGTTATTCTCCTGATGGGTCACGTCTAGTGACTGGGTCTGACGATGGGAAAATTAAAATTTGGGATGTTCGATCAGGGTTCTGTTTAATGACATTTACAGAACATACATCTGCTGTCACTCAAGTTCAATTTGCCAAACGTGGTCAAGTGTTATTTTCAAGTTCATTAGATGGTACTATTAGAGCATGGGATTTAATCAGATTCAGGAATTTTAAAACTTTTACTGCCACATCAAGAGTTCAATTTAATTGCTTGGCAGTTGATCCAAGTGGTGAAGTCATTGTTGGTGGGTCACAAGATACTTTTGAAATATATGTTTGGTCAGTACAAACAGGTCAATTATTAGACTCATTAACCGGTCATGAAGGTCCAATCTCTTGTTTGACTTTTGGTAAAGAGAATTCAATTTTGGCTTCAGCATCATGGGACAAAACCATTAGAATTTGGAATATTTTCAGTCGTAATCAAACTGTGGAACCTATTGAAATTCAAAGTGATGCATTATGTTTGACTATGAGACCCGATTGTAAGGAATTGGCAGTGCTGACATTAGATGGCCATGTTACCATTTTTGATATTGAAGATGCTAAGCAATTGCATTTAATTGATGGAAGAAAAGATATTGTCAATGGGAGATATTTGGAAGACAAATTTATTGCCAAGAATTCAAACAGGGGGAAATATTTCAGTACCATTGCTTATTCCTTTGATGGATTGACTTTGTTGGCCGCGGGTAACAACAATTCTATTTGCATGTATGATATTGAAAACGAGGTACTATTAAAGAGATTCATTGTTTCGGAAAATATGTCATTGGATGGTACTTTACAGTTTTTGAACAGTAGCAAAATTACCGATGCTGGTACAAACTCTGATTTAATCGATAGAGCCGGTGAATTAAGTGACTTGGAAGATAGAGTAGACAATAGTTTGCCTGGTTCACATCGTGGTGGTGATCCTAGTGAACGTAGAACGAGACCAGAAGTCAGAGTTACTGCCGTTGAGTTTTCTCCTACAACAGCTGCATTTGCTGCAGCTTCCACTGAAGGGTTACTAATATTTTCTATAAATCAAGAGCTTATTTTTGATCCATTTGACTTGGATGTTGATGTCACCCCTGAAGCCACGTTGGAATCCCTTAAGGAGAAAGAATATTTGGTTGCATTGGTCATGGCATTCCGTTTGAATGAAAATTACTTGATCCACAGAGTTATTGAATCTATTCCATTACAAGACATCAAATTAGTGTGTCAAGATTTACCAGTAATTTACGTCAACAGGGTATTAAATTTCATTGGTGAATTGTTGACTAAGAAAGAATCTCCGCATATTGAATACTATTTGATTGCGGTTAAAAACTTATTGATACAGCATGGTCGATACATTAGTCTGAATAAATTTGAATTTCAATCTTCCATGAAGTTGTTGTCACGATTCTTAAATAAGACAGCTAAAGATGTGATAAATGTTGGTAAAAGAAATGACCATTTATTGACTTACTTAACGGTTAGTAAAGATTTGAAAACTGCAAGTGGTCACAGTGAAGGAGAAGAGGATATAGAAATGAACGAAGACCTGGAAGCTGAAGATATAGACATTGACGAGGACGACGATGATGAAGAAGGTTGGTTAGGTCCAAATGGAAACTCTGTAAAAGCTGCAAATGGAATTGTTTTTAGTGGACCGGCTGACAGTAGCGATGAAGAGGATGAAGATGAGTTGATTGAAGTATAGAGTAATCAAATAGGCAATCTAATTAGTGAATTATACTGTAATAGATTATTTTCTTGCAACCAACTATCTCCGGGTTGAAAAAAATGGACAGCCCTCTTTATCAAAGGTGAGGGATGTGGTGACTAAAGAATCTAATTGAAATTAAAATCTCTAGATGTGTCTAGCCAATAGACGGTGGGGGGCACATTGTAGATGGTTTTAATTGAAATGATTTTGTAAACACGGATTAATTGAGCTTTGGTTAGTTTTGATGACTATAACTAAGCGTGTCACGCCATAGTATCGGCGCATTAACTGCTTGTTTCAAATGGTTATTCGTATATGGAGAAAAAAATAAGCTCGTTAGCAAAGTCCCAGTTATTTATGTATCTTCTCTAATTGCTTTTGTTTTGTCCTTGTTACTAAAAGATATAGAGATATATAATCAAGTAGGAGCAAGGGCACTATCATTGTATCTTTTCGACCAGCATGTGGCGATTGTACTTGGGTGAAGAAGCATGGGGGGAAGACACGAGCAATCACACACCGGAATTATTTCTCGCAATAAATTAACCCTAATTTTTTTTAGTCTTGGCATGCAGATGGTGCTGGCTTTTCTCCCTCCTTTCCTACGCCTTGAGTTAAGAAAATTCCATTCTTCACATATAAGCTTCATGCACTATTTTCTAGTAGTAGAATCGTCACATTTTCTTTCCAAGGGTGCTGGAACTCTTCTATTTGGTGAATGCTTGCATGGAAGGAATAACATTGTTAAACCTTATCATCTACACTCAATTCATTCGATCCATTGTTCCGTACCTAACAATAGGAATCAGGATGTTATTGTTCAATTATGACATCTATAAATGTTTGGAAAACAAGATTCCAAAAAATTCGTAGTAGATGCTGTTGTTTGAAGGATAAGAAATGCTGAATATTTTCTAGGGGGGCTTCTGCATGGTTGACGAACCACCACCTGAGAAATATGTTTTACTTGCAAGATACAAATTTGTATATACAATTTCTGTAATTTTTCCGATAAAAATAGTAATACCACCAGATGAATTGATTATCCAAGACTCACTAATTTTGGGTAATTTAGTTTATCTGAAAAGTTTAAAGACCAACAATTAATATTCATGACCCAATGTTGGCTTTATTAGTCAATGCTCAGCTAATTATTTTCTGGCTTTTTATTTATTATATTGGAATAAATAGCATTGAATTCTGTGGTGAACCAGAAGTTAAAACCACAAACATCCGATCTAATCCTTGTTTTTCTAGATTACTCTATTATTATTATTAGGTTTGATTGTTAAGTAAAAAATCATTCGTTTAATTCATAACCTTGGTATGGATGTCGATTGCATTACTAAGTTTCAAAAGTTCATCATTCATACTTGCAAATTTCTGTACCTGTCTCGGCTTTAGTTAACCCCCATGACCAATTAATATTAGTTTAGTGTTCCTTTCTTCTCTTTTTTTTTTCCTTGCATTGTCTCTCGAATTGGCAATTCCTGTCCAACCGACTTATTGACTGAATGACTCCCCCTCCCTCCCTCCTTCTCTTTCTCCTTCTCTCCCCCCACTTCTTCATTTAATTAATTTAATTTTAGATTCTCTTTAAGTAGTCCGACGTGGAAACACACACAAAAAAAACGCTAACAATATATTAGGCACACCACACACACACACGCACACCACCCAACACAACGCCGAAGTAATTTTCTTTTTCCCCCTTCTCCCCCCAAAAAATAGAATTAACATTTAGTCCAGCAATTTTCATTAAATTTTCAACAAAAAACTATTTCAACCTTATATAATCTTTTTCATTCCCACTTATATATATATTATTTCACTTTTTCTTTTCTATTCTGTTCTATTTCACTTTATTTTTTATTCTATAATTGTTCATTTGATTGACTGTTTCTTTCCTTTCGTTTCATTTCGTTTTGTTTCATTTTCCCACCGTCCCCCCTTTAGTTTTTGTCCACATTTAATTTAGAAGAACAATGGCTAGAGATATTGATAATCATTTATTATTTGAGGTTGCTACTGAAGTAGCTCATAAAGTTGGAGGTATTTACTCCGTTTTAAAATCAAAAGCCCCAGTCACTGTAGCTGAATATCGTGAACGTTACACTTTATTGGGTCCATTACATTATGACTCAGCACAAATTGAAGTTGAAGAATTGCCAGTTACCGACCCTCATATCAAACAAACCCTTGATTCTATGTCTTCCAAAGGTATTAGATGGCTTTATGGTAGATGGTTGATTGAAGGTGCACCAAGAGTATTATTGTTTGACATTTGGTCTGCCGGCCATTATTTGAATGAATGGAAAGCCGATTTGTGGAATGTTGCTGGTATCCCTACCCCTGATCATGACCTGGAAACCAATGATGCTATTTTGTTGGGTTATTTGGTTGCTTGGTTTTTAGGTGAATTGGTTTATAACGACCGTGATCGTGCTGTTATTTGTCAATGTCATGAATGGTTAGCAGGTATTGCCTTGCCATTATGTAGAAAAAGAAGAATTGACGTTACCACTATTTTCACTACCCATGCAACATTATTGGGAAGATACTTGTGTGCTGGTAGTACCGATTTCTACAACAATTTGGACAAGTTTGATGTTGATGCTGAAGCTGGTAAAAGAGGTATTTATCACCGTTACTGTATCGAAAGATCTGCTACGCATTCAGCTGATGTGTTCACTACAGTTTCTGATATTACTGCCTATGAAGCCGAACATTTGTTGAAAAGAAAACCAGATGGAGTTTTACCTAATGGGTTGAATGTTGTCAAGTTCCAAGCAGTTCATGAATTCCAAAATTTGCATGCCATTAAAAAGGCCAAGATCAATGAATTTGTCAAAGGACATTTCTATGGGAACTATGATTTTGATTTAGACAATACCTTATATTTCTTCATCGCCGGGAGATACGAGTTTAGAAATAAAGGGTGTGATTTCTTTATTGAATCGTTAGCAAGATTGAATCATAAATTGAAAGAGGCAGGTTCCAAAACCACAGTTGTGGCTTTCATTATTATGCCGGGAAAAACTCAATCCTACACTGTTGAGACTTTGAAAGGTCAGGCTGTTGTTAAACAATTAGAATCAACTATTGGTGAAGTGCAAAAGAAAGTTGGTGAAAGATTATTTGAGTATTGTGCTAGATACCCTAATACTGATCATCACGGAAACGATGAAGTTCCAACTATTGATGAGTTGATTAAACCAGCCGATAGAGTTTTGTTGAAAAGACGTATATTTGCATTGAAGAGAGATGGTTTGCCACCAATTGTCACTCACAACATGGTTGATGACAGTACTGATCCAGTCTTGAATCATATTAGAAGAGTTCAATTATTTAACAAACCAGAAGATAGAGTTAAGATTATTTTCCATCCAGAGTTCTTGAATGCTAACAACCCTATTTTGTCATTAGATTATGATGAATTTGTTAGAGGGTGTCATTTGGGTGTGTTCCCATCCTACTACGAACCTTGGGGTTACACTCCTGCCGAGTGTACCGTTATGGGTATACCTTCTATTACCACCAATTTGTCTGGATTTGGGTGTTACATGAATGATTTGGTTGAAAACCCAACTGATTACGGTATTTATATTGTTGACAGAAGAATGAAATCTGTCGATGAGTCTATCAATCAATTGACTGATTACATGTTTGATTTCTGTGCGAAATCCAGAAGACAAAGAATCAACCAAAGAAATAGAACTGAAAGATTGAGTGTTCTTTTGGATTGGAGATCAGTTCATTCCGAATATTCTAAGGCTCGTTTGTTGGCACTTAAAAGAGCTTATCCTGATTATGTTGGTGAGAAGGTAGTTGAATCCAAGATGAAAATCACTCGACCAATGTCAGTTCCAGGTTCTCCAAGAAGTTTGTTACTCACGCCAGGTGATCTTGGCTCATTACAAGACGCTAACCAAGACATTAGTTATTTTGAATTGGGTGAAGAAGAAACTTAAACTTAATTTTTGCCCAATATTATATGCTTGTTTATAAATTATATACATATGTATAGGTTTCTTACAAAGTTTCAATTGTATTTTATTGTTTTTGATTTTGGAATAAAGTCTTGGATAGACGTTAGTCGTTCAAGCTTTGATTCGTAAACTCTGGTGACTAATTAGGCAATCTCAAGTCAGAGTCAATATGCAACATGATTATAGATAAAGACAAAAATGACTGAATGGTTCTTAACGCCTTTCTTTCAAATAAAAATGGCATTATTTACAGTGTTGTAGTTTTTAATAATATTGCTTAATGAGTACAAATTGTATTCTCATTAACGTGCGATATTTTATTCTCTCTCTTAGATATAATATTTTTTTTTTAGCCAAATTGATTTATTATTTCAATGAATCATCTAATATCTTAACTCAAAAAGGAATGATTAACTAAGAAAATCTTTCCAATAATCCTTGGCTGATGATATTGGATTATTTTTTGGAACGTAACATTAATTTCCTCAAAACTGATGCGCCAATGGAAAAGAAGATGAATGGTTTATCAGCAATTTGAGTTGGAAATTAACAAGCAAATTAATAACAAATTATGCAACCCTTGTTTGGTGGACATGTTTATGGTTGGCACTTTATAATTTACAACATGACATTTGGGATATATAAAATGAGTTTTCTATTTAAATACTGAGGATCCAATAGTCAAAGTATACTTCATTGAAAATTCAGAAAACTGCTTTTTCGGTATAACTAAACTATCTATCAATCCTTTATAATTTGAAAAAGCATGTTTCTGTACTCACAAGCTATAAGATTTATCATTTTCTTGTTACCTATATGTTTGACTTTCAAAATTACGGAGAATAGGATTGATCGTGGTAAATTAAATTTTGAGATACAAGATATTACTATAAAATCTGGTGCCTTTTGGTCCATCGTTGACAATTCTATCTGCACTTTTTTTGGTAGCTTGATGGTTGAGCCCCAAGCTAGTCTTTATGTTTCCCTGACTTCCCCTATTTTGGCACTTCAAGTGGCCTTTGTTTCCATTCTTGGTGTATTTCACAACCAGGGGAATATCACATTCGACTCCAGTGCTTCATTAACATCAGCTACTTACAGGATTATTACCCTGACATTTCGAAATACTGGCAGAATGTTTTTTTCAGCATCTGGGAAGTTTCCAAATACGATGGATATTGTTGCATCAGATTGGACAAATAATGGGCTTTTGAGTTTTCATCAGGATCAAAGAACTAGTGGTGTGGTCTCACTTGGTTCAGCTTTGGGGACCATAACTAACAATGGTCAAATTAAGTTGAGCAATCAAGTGTACCAACAAAGAACTCAAATTAGCGGTTCCGGTTGCTTTGTTGCCATAAATAACTCTACTATTTATATATCCAATTCGTTATTGCCGGTTCAGATAACACAAAGTTTTTATTTGGCTGATAGCACGTCTTCCATTATAGTGGATTCTTTTTCGGCCACTCAAACATTCAATGTTTATGGATTTGGTAACGGGAACATGATTGGATTGACACTCCCGCTTGTTGGTAATTACTGGTATTCCTCATATACCTATGATGCTACAACTGGTATACTTATAATGAGAAACGTATTTTTGGAACAGAAGTTTGACATAGGACTAGGCTATAACCCTAGTTTGTTTAAAATTGTGACAGATTGGGGTGCTGGAATCCCATCTACCATTTTAGGATCTTTGTCTTATTCTGGTTGTGTCCCTTCGAGACGGTTACCTTCGATTTGTCAGATTGATCCAATTAGCTCTTTAGAAATACCAGGGACCAAACCTACACAATTCACAAGTGTTTTTGTTTCAACCGACGATTCTGGCCGAAATGGACAATATGTTGGATTGTTTGAAGTTGCTACTAATAAAAACTATGAATGGGTGAGTGCTGTGATAATAATAACCTCGATACCTACCGTTACGATAGAACTTCCTCCGACACTCACTTTGGAGGCCCAGTGGCTCCCCACTGTGTCAGGTGTATTGCACACTAGTAGTACCATTACACAGTCAACTGAAATTGGTCTTTTGACTACAGTATCATTGGTCCCAGTTGCGGAAACTCATTTAGCTTCTGGAACATTTTCAATTGTGGGTCCTCCAATTCCAGATACTACGTCACTTGAGTTAGTTGTTCCCACGAAAAGTGAAACTCGAGTTGTTACCGAAAGTACTGTTGTTCCTGTGCTACCCCCTAAAGTTACTCATTTTACAAATTCATCGACTAGTAATAGGCCTTATTCAAGTGAATCCATGGTTGATGAAGAATTTCCCAGTGAGCCCTTCATGTCTGATGAAGTATCTATTGAAGTGTATGAGTCATATACTGATGAATCTTGTGTTATTTCTACAGATTTTTCAGTTGATGTTGACTATTCCAGTGATCTTAGTATGAACTTTCAGACATATGACACGCTTGACACCACTGAAATGTTTAACACTGTTGAAAACTTTGAGACGTACGACACCTTTGGCACCATTGAGTCATTTGATATTTTCGAGACGTCTCAGACATTTGAGAGTTATGAGACTTTTAATGAAACTAGTGATTTGAGTATGTTTTCATTAACTAGTGAGCTGTTTTCCGATCTACCACCTCCTTTGGTTCAAACTGATACGCCTGTCTCAGTTAATCCTGTGCCTAGTAGGACTAACATGAGTGAGAAAACAATTATGTGGGAAGTTACTAATTCACAGGGCTCTATTATAACTGAATCTGGGATTATTCTTATATCTGGTGAATATCAGACTACAGTAACTACATTTCTCCGAGACCTTGACCAAATGGAAGGCTATACTAAATACACTAAAACTTGGGAGGTTACCAATAGTAATGGTTCTGTTGTAACTGAATCTGGGATTATTGATGAATCGGGATCATATCACACTACCGTGACAACTTTCCCACAGAAAGATCAAAATTGGGAATGGGCTGCTAATACAGTAGAATATACTAAAACTTGGATAGTTACCAATGAAGATGGCTCTATTATAACTGAATCTGGTATTGTTGGTGAGTCTGGTTTGTATCAAACTACTGTAACAACCTTCCCACACGAGTTAAGTTCATTTACTATTTACCAATCCGAAGAAGCGCATTCGCCAGGGGTTATCAATGCAGGTGATATAGAGCTGACACCACTTGCAACTTCCCTGTCTATCTATCAGTCTGTTATCATTGAAGACGGGTTCCCATCTTCACCAGGAAATACTTATACGGATGCTTTCAGTCCTACAACTGGTCATGATTTAGATCTTCCGGATGATACGACATTCACACCAAGTCAGTCATCGTCCACTACCGTTCCAATTGAATCTGAGTATATTTCAGAATCTATAATTCTTGATGCTGGGTCTCTGGTGTCTACTATGATATCACCAACTACTTTGACTACTAATTTTCCGATTTTTGATTCAAGTGATAATCAATTTAAACATGTTTCTTTATGGGATAGCAGAGTTTCTAGTAGATCAATTGTAATTGTTTCCAGTGAATTTCCTGAACTGGATGCACCCTTGATACTCGCTTCACCGAATGATGGTCTGTCAAATCAAACTTCTACTACTGCAAGTATTACTGTCAACGATAATCAAAATGTCAACAATCCTGAATTTCAACAAGGCGAAGCTGTCATTAGTAGTAGTATTGACTCTAGTGTATCACATTTGTATTATATTTCTGAGGAAACTTCAATTGCCAGCAATAATGGTGATCTTAGTGATGATTTGGAAGTTGACTTTATTCTTTTGACACTGTTGCACGATACCATTAGTGCTAAGGCTACACTGGCTGGTTATTCTTGGAAATTCTATCCAGAGAGTGATGAGATTCAAATTGATCAAACTGGTGATTACAATTATTCCCTTGCAGGTGCTAAAACTCACATTCACGAAAGTGCTTATACCCAACAAGATGCTTCCACTCAAAAAGGTGCCTCTGTTCAGCAAGAGACTTCCATACAGCAGAGGGTTTCCACTAAACAAGAAACATACACTCAAGAGGGGGCTCAACAAGTAACTCGTACGCAAGAGAAAGTTCAACAAGGTGCAAGCCATAGCACAACAAACTCTCATTTTGAAGGGACTTTTATATCAAAAACTGCCAGTCCTACAAGCAATGATTTCACTTTCAGCTTTGATCCAAAAGACAATGCTACTGATATTTCAAATTCCTTTTTTGCCCACTTGCTGATTGTTGGTAATTCGACTGTTTTTGAAACTGATTATACTGATTTTTCATTTATTGCAAATTCCAACACTTTTAAGTCGGATGCAAATGGTGTTGATTCTACCAGTAATCAAACTTATAGTGCCGGTGTTGGAGGGTCTAATGTTTCAGGTTTAATTAGTAAGAGTGAATCTGTGGTACTATTAATTAGACCTGTAATGATATTTGTGTTTTTGGCTATTTGTGTGGTTATAATGTTATGAGGTGGATCAAATTTGGTGTAGTTTCCTGAATGTGTTTAACAACAGTGCTATTTTTAGGTGGGTGGCGACCTTTTTAATTATATATCTTAATGGTGTCTGATATTGTTTACTTTTTGTTTACCATGTTACTTTGTATTATTAAATTTTACTATTTTATAAATTGTTTTTAATTTTAAGAATGATTCTTTATTGTAGATAATCTATATTCTGTCTAAAATTTGAGCAAAAAAATAGTGACTACTTTCTCTTATCCCTATCAGACTTGAGTGAAAATAATTTAACTTCAATTATGGTTTAATTTGCAATTCATTTAACTATTCTTCCTGGCATAGGCTGATTTGATTTAAAAGAGTATATGGTCATACGAACTCTTCAACACTAAAAACAAAACCCATACTAACATTTATCCGGAACGCGAACTTTAGGAGCCAGAAAAAAAAAATCAAAACAATAGAGCATAATCCAAAACTGGTGATATTTACCTTCTTCTATTTTTTTTTCTCTTATTGAATTACATCATAGAATCACCTCACCACCCAAGCATAGCAATGCCAATTAATTCTGAGTCATGTCCCTTGTGTAAAGTGCACAGCAATACAATCAAAAAAGAAGACGAAGATGAAGAAGACAACAAAACTTCATGGATTCAATGTTCTAAATGCAAAGTATGGTACCATGTCCATTGTTTGGACCTTCCAACTGATGAAATAGATCAGATAGTTATCTATCATTGTCCTGAATGTGTGCCCAAATATGGAGAATCTACCTATAAAAGAAAATCTAAACGTGCCAGAGTATCTATTGACTATCAATCTTTGAATGAAGGAGATACATTTGCAATTGACAAATCGAGCCATTTCCATTTACACAATTTTTTAAACTTTAAGGGAGAAACAAACATTAATGTGATTGATAAACTCACAAAGACATATGCATTGAACACACAAATGGAGAAACCAATTCTTATTCCACAAGCAGATTTGTCCAAAAATGGAATGCAACTCCCCATTGAGAAAAACGAAATTACAATTGATTATATTACTGATTGCTGCGGAGAAGATACACCTTTGGAGGTGATGGATGTGATATCACAACAAGGTATATCTCCACCATGGAAATTGAAGCAATGGCGAGAGTATTTCAAGACTAATGAAGAGAAACGTGATAGAATACGAAATGTGATATCGTTGGAGATATCTGATGTTGCAAAATTGGGTGTTGATTTCACACGACCCAAGTGTGTTCGAGACATGGATGTAGTGGATCGGGTGTGGATTGAAGAGGACGAACAAAAGAGAAGCAAAGTCACCAAATACTGTCTTATGTCTGTGAAGAATTCATTCACGGATTTCCATATTGATTTTGGGGGTACTTCGGTATACTACACCGTGTTAAGTGGGGCTAAAACTTTTTTGTTTTTCCCACCAACAGACAATAATTTGGAGTTGTATAAATCCTGGTGTCTTGAGCCTTCACAAAACTTTATTTGGTATCCTGAATATACAATAACAAAGAATAAAAAGAAGATTAAACCAACCGATGGGTTTAAAGTCGACCTACAACCTGGTGATCTTTTCATTATCCCCAGTGGTTGGATCCATGCTGTCCACACTCCACAAGATTCAATTGTGATAGGAGGTAATTACTTGACTATAAGAGATATGGTTATGCAGTTGAAAATTAATGAAATTGAAAGAGAAACCAAAGTTCCAACAAAGTTTAGATTTCCTATGTTTAATAAAGTGCTATGGTTGACTGCGTGGTACTATTATAATCATCAAAACGAGTTTCAAAGTGATATAGGTGAGGATGAAGATGGTAATGCAATATTAACTCGATTGATTGGACATTTGCAAGGGCATTTGGAACTAAGCAAAACAAATGCAACAGCAAAAAGAAGTATTCCCAAAACAATTGGCAAACCAATGGTATTTATCAACAAATTGTTGGCATGGAAAGAGGATTTGTATGGTACAGCCGTGTGAGCATAGTTCTACGTTTGGTCTTGGCCAGTTGCGATTGTGTAGCTTACAAATAATTGTATCACTAACATGCTATAAAAATGATTTAGAATTTCTACTGTTTCCTCTTCCTCTCCGTGACAGCATCAATTTATCAAGTTGCTTGGATTGACAATCAACAACATCCAGAAGAAACCATTTTGTGTCAGAAATTTTAACTTTAGTTGAGCAAATATCATCTGAGATATTATGTAGGTTTTTGTGTCTGATTACTGTAAAAATTTTCTACCAAGAGTCAAACCAGCTCATCACTGTACGGCTTTACATAAGGTATTCATGGATAAAGCCCTGCTCTTGTATATACTATCAATACAACCGAAATTTCAAGAGATTGACTGAAATAGTGAAAAACGAAGAGTCTACAAAATCAAAATGACGATTTATCGTATATGTATGTGGTAGTGTACAGAATCAAATTTACCAAAAAAGTTTATACAATAGAAGTTTAGATGGAATCATAACATACAAAAGATTTAATATCGTCTAAACAATAAAAGAAAAAGAAAAAGACAATACAATACAATACAATACAATTGATGTAGCAACTAACAATTGTTTTTGAGAAAGCTGGAAATACCGGTTGATAAGATGTGTGTGTGTGTTTGAACCAAAAATGGAAAAAAAAATTAGAGATAGTATGGGAAAAACCGCAACAAGTAAAATTGAGCAAACTAAAAATAAAAAAAAGATTTAGTTACTATGTGTGTGTGTAATTTGTGTTTGTGTTTTTTGTACATCTGTATGAGGGAGGCGCAAGGTACATTACTAGCTAACTAAATTTTAGTAGTAGTACGAAAGATTAGTATATCCGCGTCTTACTGTTGTGGTTTAGAGTGCACATTAACAATAATAATCCGATAACAAACTAACACAATACATTGAAAACTGAAAAAGAAAATCCACATAACCCAAAAAAGCTAACTAGAAAACGTTGTTCAATTTGTTTTGAATTCATAATCTCATTCGACATTAATCATTTAGAATTACCTTTCTGGTTAAATCTAAGTGTTGATTGTTTTTCATTCTTTTTTTTCTTTCTTTCCGTTTTTGACTTTTTTTTTCCTTTATTTTATCAATAGAGATTTACCCATTATTATTAAAGATATACTTCTTATTGAAGATCTGGAAATGTTTGAATCAGATTTATCTTTCTATCTGGCCCTTCTAATATTATGTTGTCCAATATCAATAGTTTTCTTCAAAAAATTCCCTATCAAAGGATATACAGGTGCAAATAAAGTATCATTATTTTTACAATGTTTAATTGCAATACTTAATTTGAATATTCTTTACAGTTTTATCAACTCACTTACTATCACGCTAGGTCATGATGGTTCCTCTGCTAACACCCTTACGATAGATCCCATCACTACAACACAACAACAGGGCCACGTGGACTACACACCTATAAAAGTTTCCGGCTACACATTTAAAAATCAAGTTGCCACCAAGAATTTGCAATGTGATAGTATTGTTTACGATCAAGATTTGGACCTTCAAGTAAGTCAAGCCGTTGATTTGAACAAACCAGAGGACTTAAAATTTTTCAGAGACAAATTAAACGAACTCCGTTCTTTAAATAATATTTATGATTTGTTCTTTCAGGATAATGAAGATGAAGTTGAAGAAAGTATTTTAGAAAGAAAATGGTACAAGTTTTGTGGGTCTGCCGTTTGGTTGGACAAATATGGCGTTTACTTTATGGTCAATAGAATTGCCTATTCCAAAAAAGGTACACGGAACAATCCTACAATTTCTGTATTAGCTGGTCAAGTGTTTGATAAAAATTGGATTGAATTAACTGGCAAAAAATTCCCATTTTCTGGTCTTGAATTTCCTACTATTTTGCCTCATTATATTGATGAAGGTAAAGAAGCAGAGAAGGTGATATTGGGTGCAGAGGATCCAAGGGCAATTTTACATGAATATACTAATGAAAACGGGATACGAATTCAAGAACCATTAATTGCATTCAATGCTTTAAGCACAGAAGTGAATTGGAAAAGGGCAATGCATATTTATAGACCATTACATGATCCACATCGTATTATTCGTTTGTCAATTGAAAACTATGCTCCAAGAGAAAAGGAAAAGAATTGGGCACCATTCATAGATGGTAACAATCTTAATTTTGTGTATAATTTCCCCTTGAGAATACTCAGATGTAATATTAATAACGGAGATTGTCAAAAAGTGAGTGGTCCAGATTTTAATGACAAATCTCATGAAAATGCTGGTAAATTACGTGGTGGTACCAATTTGGTAGAAATTCCATCACAATCTTTGCCCAAACATTTGAGGTCTCGCAAATACTGGTTTGGTATTGCAAGATCCCATATAACGGACTGTGGCTGTGTTGGAGAGTTGTATCGTCCACATCTTATTTTGATTTCTCGCAACAAGAAATCAGATCAGTATGAGTTAAACTATGTATCTGATTTGATAGATTTCAATGTCAATCCTGAACCATGGACTCCTGGTAAAACAACTTGCAGTGATGGTAAACTGGTGTTGATTCCAAATAGTGTGGCGTTTATAAAAGATGACTACATGAGTGTGACATTTAGTGAAGCAGATAAAACTAACAAATTGATCAATGCAAAAGGTTGGTTAACTTATATAACCAAAATGTTGGAATTTACTCAGGAAAGATTGAATGATGAATCCAGTGATCCAGTTTTGGAAAGTAGATTATTGAGTAAATGCTCTACGTTTTTAGCTCAACAATATTGTGCATTGTCTAAAGATACTATGGGGTGGGATAAATTATCAAGATGAGTAGACTGCATTTATGGAGATTTACGTTGGCTCTAGATGTTTCATTTCCTAAGATATAAGAATAAATAGCTTGATACAAATTATTTATTTCTTGGTGTTTTTTATAGATAAATTGTTTTTGTAAGCAATAAACGATGCATATGTATAGAAATAGGGTGATTTTTCATTGTTCAAGTTATAAGGGCCTTTAGTATAGATTTTGTTATCTTTGAAGTGGAACATAAATTTGGTGTCAGATTTT
>OBUW01000143.1_pt1 | contig 53032 bp, 34 predicted proteins | sample 1475761 | NCBI WGS metagenome assembly OBUW01 (sample SAMEA2579908, study PRJEB22360) | human gut metagenome | biome: human gut; feature: human-associated habitat; material: faeces | place: Denmark | collected 2008/2010
TCAGTTGATGACGCGTATCTTGAAATAAACAAACGAAAGGACAAGGAAAAAAAAAAGTTTGAGAATTTTAATATATTGAGTAAAGTGGTAGTGGAAGTGGTTGCTATTTTAGGTATTTTTTACACGAATTAAGAAAATGTTTCATCAAATTTTTGTTATTGTTATTTTTTTTTTAGTAGAGGCTGTTCTTGTTGTTGTTGTAAAGAATTCTTGATTATTGGGAATTTTTATTCAAAGCAATTGATTTCTTTAACTTATTGAACATAGCTACTCCTTTTTCTTCAACAAGATTTTGTTGGAATTTTCTTCAGTTTATTACTGTCTACAATTATAGAGACTTGACTTATTTCCTAGGTATGTATTTTCCAGTCTACACCCCCCTTTCCCCCTTTCAGTCAGATGTTTGATCTACATTCAAAACAACATGTTTACTAACCAACTATAGAACACACACATCCCAAACCAAGACCAACACTTATTGCAAATGGTAGAGTTATCTGATTATCAACGTCAAGAAAAAGTCGGAGAAGGTACTTATGGGGTTGTTTATAAAGCATTAGATACCAAGCACAATAATAGAGTTGTTGCATTAAAGAAAATTCGATTAGAATCAGAAGATGAAGGTGTACCTAGTACTGCCATTAGAGAAATCTCGTTATTAAAAGAAATGAAAGATGATAATATTGTTCGATTATATGATATTATTCATTCAGATTCTCATAAATTATATTTAGTATTTGAATTTTTGGATTTAGATTTAAAGAAATATATGGAAAGTATTCCACAAGGAGTTGGACTAGGGGCTAATATGATAAAAAGATTTATGAATCAATTAATTCGAGGTATTAAACATTGTCATTCTCATCGAGTTTTACATCGTGATTTAAAACCACAAAATTTATTGATTGATAAAGAAGGGAATTTAAAATTAGCAGATTTTGGATTAGCTCGAGCATTTGGAGTTCCATTAAGAGCATATACTCATGAAGTTGTCACTTTATGGTATCGAGCTCCCGAAATCTTATTAGGAGGGAAACAATATTCCACTGGGGTAGATATGTGGTCTGTTGGATGTATATTTGCTGAAATGTGTAATAGGAAACCATTATTTCCTGGTGATTCAGAAATTGATGAAATTTTCCGAATTTTCCGAATTTTAGGAACACCTAATGAAGAAATTTGGCCTGATGTTAATTATTTACCAGATTTTAAACCAAGTTTCCCTCAATGGAAAAAGAAACCTTTGAGTGAAGCAGTTCCAAGTTTGGATGCTAATGGAATTGATCTTTTGGATCAAATGTTGGTGTATGATCCAAGTAGAAGAATAAGTGCTAAACGAGCTTTAATTCATCCTTATTTTAATGATAATGATGATCGTGATCATAACAATTATAATGAAGATAATATTGGGATTGACAAACACCAAAACATGCAATAAATTTTGTCGCCTCCTCAATAAAATATCGACATCGAAAAGAAAAAACGGAAAAAAAATCAAACTGTCAGATTTTAAATTAGATTTATAGGTTTAGATATGTTACAAGTAAACGATTGCTTTTCAGGATATTCAGGGTTCATCCCCGTTTAATTTTTTTTAGCCGTATTGTTGCAGTGAAGATTTGTAATGTCTCACACTAATCAGGAATAAACGTTGATTCTCATGTTAAACACATTTAAAACATGTATCAAGAGAAGTCTAGCCATTCATATGAAGCAACAGATCATAAGAGTGTATATTGCTTTCCTTCATTGCAGGTAACAAATCCAAGATAAAGTTTTGCAGTTAATAAGAAACTACAACTCTGTCATTAGTAAAAATATTTTTTATATTCTTCACTAAAGCACATCATTTTTGTACATTACTCGTTTCCACTGTTTAATAATTGTTAACAAGCTCTGACAACAAATGTAAGTCATCTTTTGTTGCAAAAATGGTGATGGTTTCTATGCAAAGTATACATTTATACTGGGTAGTGTAATAAAGCCCAATAATTGGTAGTAAAAAAAAATGAAAGTATAAGGAAATAAAGAAAAGAGAAAAAAAAAATTACACTTTATAACAACTGCCTAACTAAACCCATAAACTGATACATCATGGCATATGAACATAATAACCAATCAAACGGTTCAGAAGGGTATGGTTCATACTCTTCTTATAATGGAAAAGATGAATATTATCTGAATAATTATCGTGGTAGTGGTGGTGGTGGTTATCGTGGCAGCCGAGGACGAGGGTCACGAGGTAATAATTATTATGGCAATAGCTATCGAGGTGGATCTAGTAGAGGAGGTGGAGGATATTATAAGAGTTATAACAACAACTATTATGGCGGAAGAGGTGGAGGACACCGATCATATTCTAATTATCATGATCAAGGAAATGATACAGCAGGTTCGTCAACAACGTCATCACAAAATGGAGAATACGAATCTCAAGATAATACACAAGAAACTGAACATTCATATTCATCACGACCTCATATTTCTGGATTCCATCGTGGTTCATATCGAGGTGGGTTTAGAGGAAGTTATCGAGGACGTGGCGGTGGCAGTTTCAATAATGGATTAGCAGCAACAGCATCACCAACGACAACACGTCATTATAAAGACATAATAAATGAAAATAAATTGAAAAATTTCAATAATCCATGGATAAATATTATGAGAATTGAAGATGAACCAACTCAAAATAAATTAGAAAAAAGTTATAACGATATGACTGAATTGGATTCTAGTATACTTGAATTACAAAAATCAAAACTAAAATTGGAAATGTCAATGTCATTAATTGAAAAACAAATAGATAAAGAAGGGTTACATGTGGAATTAACAAATGAAAAACTAGAAGAATTTGCTTATTTGTAAATAGTTGGTGTAGGGTTTGATTTGTTTTGGGTATATTTTATTTTATTTAGTTTTAGTGTATTAATTATGTTTTTAATTTCGGATACTTTAAACGTCGTGTGTAAGTTTAGGACCACCACCCGCGCGTCTTTTCCGCCCACGGAGAAAAATTGTTGGTGTTTCCTGAAAAAAAAAAAGGGATGGAAGAAAAACATACACACATAAATCTCCTTCTTTCTTGAAACATACAACAAACAACTTAAAAATGCCTTTCACTCAATTCTTGGATAAATATTCAGATAATTTGGCTATTCAATATGCTATTATTTTTGCATTGTTATTAGGAGTTTTCAAATTGACTGTGTTTTCACTCAAATTTGCTTCATTAATATACGATATATTTTTAGCACCAGCAACCGATTTCTCCAAATACGGTGCTGCCAGTGGGAAATGGGCTGTTGTTACCGGTGCTTCCGATGGTATTGGTAAAGAATATGCTTTTCAGTTGGCCAAAAAGGGGTTCAGCATTGTCTTAGTTTCAAGAACACAATCAAAATTAGAGTTGATTGCCACAGAAATTGAAAGTAAATATAAGGTTAACACAAAAATTGTTGCATTTGATGCTTCTACAGACGATGAAGAAAACTATTTAAAATTGGAAAAAGCTGTGTTTGATTTACCTGTTACCATATTGATTAATAATGTCGGGCAATCCCACTCTATTCCAGTTCCATTCTTGAAAACTGAAAAGAAAGAATTGAAAGATATTATTACTATTAACACTACTGCCACTTTAAGAATCACTCAAATTGTTGCTCCAATTATTGTCTCTACCGTTGAAAACCCATACCCAAAACAATTGCGTGGATTGATTTTAACTATGGGTTCATTTGGTGGGTTATTACCAACACCATACTTGGCCACTTATTCCGGTTCAAAATCCTTTTTGCAAGCCTGGTCTGCTGCCTTGGCTGGTGAATTACAAGCTGATCATGTTGATGTTGAATTGGTCATTTCTTATTTAGTTGCTTCTGCCATGTCCAAAATTAAACGTACTTCCTTAAGTATTCCAAACCCTAAACAATTTGTCACTTCTACTTTGAATGGTGTTGGCCGTCGTAATGGTGCTCAAGAAAGATTTGCAACTTCAACTCCATACTGGACTCATGCTTTGATGCATTTTGCAATCGATAATACTGTTGGTGTTTATTCAAAAATTGCTAACAAATTGAACTTGCAAATGCATCAATATATCCGTCAAAGAGCTCTAAAGAAGGCTGCTAGATTGGCTGCTGCTGCTGAAAAGAAAGATTAAGCACGCGGGGACAACTGAACAGGAAATAATGTATAGCTTATTTTAAAGTGTATATCATTCAGTAGAAGGTTCTAGAAGAATATAGAATCTTCGACTTGCAGAGAAACCAAACAATATTCTTTTTTCTTCTGGTGAATTCTATTTCTCTCCCATAGTTAACGTCTCTTCCGGATTTTTTTTCTCTCTCGCTCACGCACAATAGGTCGATACTGTCAGGACATTTTTTTTTTCTTTCCCCTTTCCTTTTCTTCCTTTTCGTTGCTATTTTATAATCCTTAATTTCCATTTGATAGACATTTTTAATTATTATTCATTTCTTTTCTTTTGGTTTTCATTTTCATAACCCTAAAAGAGTCAATTGATTTTAATTTAATATCAAAAATAGAATAATTGCATAATGGTTAAAGATAAGAAACTTTATGATTTATTAGGTGTTGATCCATCTGCCAATGATCAAGAAATTAAAAAAGCATATAGAAAAGCTGCATTGAAATACCATCCAGATAAACCTACTGGTGATACTGAAAAGTTTAAAGAAATTTCTGAAGCATTTGATATATTATCCAATGCCGATAAGAGAGAAATCTATGATAATTATGGTTTAGAAGCAGCAAGGGGGAATGCACCAGCTGGAGATGCAGGGAATCCATTTGCTGGTGCAGGAGGGGCAGGAGGACCTCAATTCAATTTCAATACTGGAGGACCAGGAGGATTCCGTTCAAGTACATTTTCCAATGCTGATGCATTCAATATCTTTTCACAAATGGGTGGTTTTGGTATGGGAGATGATCACGGATTCACATATAGTTCAAGTGGTGCCGGAGGTAATCCATTTGGTGGAGCTGGATTCGGTGGTGGAATGCCAGGAGGGTTTGGTGGCGGAAGAGCACGACAAAGACCAGAACCAGATGTTGTTTCCATGCCCTTACCAGTTAGTTTGGAAGATTTGTATAAAGGTGCTACTAAGAAATTAAAGATTACAAGAAAGAATTCTAATGGTACTAAAGAACAAAAGATGATTGAAGTGAATATAAAAGCAGGTTGGAAATCAGGAACAAAGATTAATTTTGCCAACGAAGGTGATTATCAACCAGAATGTGGAGCAAGACAAACTATTCAATTTGTGATTGAAGAAAAACCAAACCCAGTTTTCAAGAGAGAAGGTAATAATTTGAAAATGAATGTGACATTAACATTCAAAGAATCATTGTGTGGATTTGACAAAGATGTGACAACATTGGATGGTAGAAGAATCCCATTATCCAGATCACAACCAATACAACCAGGCACAACTTCGACTTACCCTGGTTTAGGTATGCCAATAAGTAAGAGTCCTGGACAAAGAGGTGATTTAGAAATTGTATATAAGGTGGATTATCCTGTCTCCTTGACTCCAGCTCAAAAGAAGGCCATCCAAGACAATTTCTAAATATTGTATAATAAGTATAGGAATAGAGAATAATGCATACGATAATATCATTATTAGTAATTTAGTTAATGTTTTTAAAGTATTGAAATTGTAGACTGTGTTACTCAATAGTAAATATTATCTCCGGTGATTGAATGTATCTGTAATGTTAGTTTGAAGGTGGCAACAAATGTGATTTTCGCAAATCCCCAATTCTTTCTGTTGTAAATATTCTTTCTCTTTCTTTCCGCATCTAAAAAATGTGTGAAACTCCTATTTCACCAGAACTATTCTTTATTACTTTGTCCAAATATACTCCGTTCATTAACAAAACCCCTCATCCAATAGACAACTACTTCTTCAATGTCAGTCATATTAGCTTCTGCAGGGTATGACCATACCATACGATTTTGGGATGCCTTGACTGGAGTGTGTTCAAGAACCATTCAACATCCAGAATCACAAGTGAACCGATTAGAAATAACATCAGATAAACGATTTTTGGCAGCAGCAGGGAATCTATACGTTAAATTATATGATATAAGACAAACGGGGAATTCGGGAAATGGGGTGAACGGTACAACAAATACTTCAGCTTCAACGAGTTCATCAAATCAGAACAATTCTAATAACAACCCAGTAATGACATTTGAAGGACACAAAAACAATGTTACATCTTTACAATTCCAAGCTGATAATAAATGGATGGTTACTTCACTGGAAGATGGAACAGTAAAAGTATGGGATGTACGGTCACCATCAGTGCAAAGAAATTATAAACATCAATGTCCTGTTAATGAAGTTGTCATCCATCCAAATCAAGGTGAATTAATTAGTTGTGATCAAGATGGTAATATTCGAGTGTGGGATTTAGGAGAAAACCTGTGCACTCATCACTTAATTCCCGAAGATGATGTACCCATAAACTCATTATCAGTGGCCAGTGATGGATCGATGTTAGTTGCAGGAAACAATAAAGGGAATTGTTATGTCTGGAAAATGCAAAATCAAAGAGATGCAACTGTTTTAACACCAGTAACGAAATTTAGATCGCATCTGAAATATATAACGAGAGTATTATTACTGACAGATATGAAACATTTGGCAACTTGTTCTGCTGATCATACAGCCAGGATTTGGTCAACAGAACAGAATTTCAATTTGGAAACTACTTTACAAGGACATCAGCGTTGGGTGTGGGACTGTGCTTTTAGCGCTGATAGTGCGTATTTGGTGACGGCATGCTCTGACCATTATGTTAGATTGTGGGACTTGTCAAATAGTGAAACCGTGAGGCAATATAATGGCCATCATAAAGGTGCCGTATGTGTAGCATTAAATGATGTATAGGCAAGTCACAATTGGTGAGTTTAATTTACAGAGAGTATGAGAGATACACTAGTTTTGAAATTTTGTTTAAAAGTATGAATCATATAAAATCATCCCTATCCATTCTGAAATCAACAATATCACCCATGGCATTTTTCACAGACATTTTATTGTCGCTTACAACAATGTTATTTAGATTTGCAAGCTCAAATAAGGCTTTTAAACATTCCGATAATGTGAGTTTATGGTTCAACACCCAAGAATCATATATCTCCATGATTTCAATCAACTTATCTTCTATTTCCTCTTCACTGAAAATTGACTTTACTTGCTTGTAAAAATAGAAGGCACATTGGCAAAATACGCCCAAGCTGTTCCCGTTGAATAAACCTAAGATTGAATCAGTTTGAGGATTAAGATCTGAGTTGATGATAAACCTTATAATGTCAAATAGAAGATCTGCCATATCTAGAAACAAGCAATTATCAAATGCTAGCATTGATGACAAGTCTGAAGGAATATCCACACCAAAAAGCCTCTGTTGTTTGATTCTTAATCTATCAATTGCGTCTTTCAGTGATTTGATACGCCTACCACTATCAGCCAAGTCTAGTTCCCGAATAATAATACTAAAAGGGAAAGAATACATGGGGAAAGCCTTGTCTTGAATCACGACATCCATTAGCTCCTTAACAAGGTTCGTGCGTATTTCTGGGATTTCAAATTGGTGTATACCATCTACTAGCATTCTAATTAATTCCTGCAGCGTGAATCTTTCAATATAACTGACAAATTCTTTACTCAAATACCGGTAATAATCTTGATCGTTGAATGATAGACCATTACTAGAAAATATTACCAAAGACATAAAAAAATTCCTTATTTTGATATTTTTGGGGTAGATTGATTGATTCAAATTATTCAAACATATGGTACACAAATGTTGCCTCATAATCAAATTTGGTGATGTTAAAATTAGTTTGAAAGATGGGGATTTCACTTTATTGCCACATTTATTACATTGAATACAGAAAAATGGATCATAGTCAAGCACACATAGACTACACAGACATCGGAAGTAAAATTGGGAAAATAATTCAAACTGTCTAATTTCTCGTGGCATTCCCAATGAGACATATGTGACAGTTAATTCTTCTCCGTTATTTATTGGTAATGTACTGACAATTTGAAACTCGTTGCAATCGTTGGTAATTTGACAACAATTTGGAATACAACTATGATTTATCAAGGCAAAGTCTGGGTCTAGGGCAATACCTAGTTCTTGTCGTTGATAATTGAATAAAGTGAAGTAGTTTATAAACACTATTGCAATCAAATCATCAATAAATTTCCAGTTCTTTTTTGATACTTTGATGAGGTTTTTTTTGAACAAAGTAAGTCCAATTTCATGACCTATCAAGAAGTCTTTAATACTGGAAACAATACCCAACTTGAGTTTATCGGAAAAATGGCGTTTGCCTATATCGAATCTGATTTCTTTTTGATGAGTACACAAATTGGGGATTTTCTTATGAAATTCATCATCATACAAGTATGCAAGAAACACCCTAATAATAAGGTATGTTAATCCTTTTTCATATTGATTTAATGTCTTTGTATAAGTTGTGATGTAGGGTTGTAGAACTTTTTCAAATTTTACAATAAATTCTGGTTGTTTTGCACGATCATGATAATAAGCCGCCAATGGATTAATTGTTAACAATACTGATCCTGAAATAGTAAAGCTTTTAGAAAGGATACCTCGTTTACCAGGGTGGTCTTTTTGTCCAAAAACAGAGATCCTATTGTTTGAGATTTGATCGTAAACTATTTGTGTCGAGTTTTCATCATTGGGGAAAATGTGTATTGATCTTGTTAATAACAATTCAATGAGTTTCCGTTTCCAATATTCTGATTCATCAACTGATTTTAAAGATTCAATACTATTTGAGGTTAGCTGGTATGTGATTAATATATCTGTTTGTGTGGACATTGAAGCGGTTTTGAGTTGGTTGATTTAGACGAAAAGGATTTGCAACCATATTCACATTTTTTTTGTTCAAGAATTATTATTTGATTTTCAAAAATCTTACAAACTAGAATTTGTGATTCGTCAAATGCATAGAAATATTGTAATGCAGTTTCCATTGTTTAAATATATATATTTGTTTTGACATATTTGAAATATTGTATGTACCAAGTAGTATAGGACTAATTGCAAGGGCCAAATATATTTGATATACCAAAAACAAGAAAAGAATTGATATTTTGTAACTAGTATAATGGCTACTGTAATGGAATGAACAATTTGCAAGTAATTATTCATTGAAGAAAATAATAAATTCTATAATACAAATATATTTCAAATCTCTATAAATTAAATCCATTTTTTAAAAAAAACTTACCCGCCCATTTATATAATTAACCTTAATTTCCTTTTGGTTTGATTTGTTGATTTTATTTTATAATAATTGATTTTACTCTTTGGGTAAATTCTTATTATTTTTTTTTCGTTGTTGTTGTTGTTGTTATTATTATTATTATTCTGAATTATTCTTTTTCTTTTTTGGTTCAATTTAATAAATTATCAATATTTGTTTCAAAATTCAAGAGAGATTCAGTATGGCTTTGTTGTTGATATGGTTGAGATGTCTTGGCGTCAAAATCAAATGATGTCTCTAACAAGTCAATGTTACCCCATGACTCTTCCTGTGTACCAGTCTCTTCTTGTATAACTGGATTCTGTTGTTGAGTTTGCGGTAATGATGATAATGATGGTGGTGGTAATTGAACAGTCAATTGTTGTTGAGCAACAATTTCTTGTAAATCGTCTTGGAAAAATCCACCAACTTCAAAAGACCACGCCAAATATTCATCTATCCAGCATCTAACAATCCACCAAGCCCCAAATCCTTCTCCACCCAGCAAACTGATTTCCCTTAAGCAAGTGGTCAACAAGTTAGATGCCAATAACAAAAATAGTCTTGTGTTCACTTCAGGGAATCTTGAAGGTAAATTGGAGATATAATTGGCAAAATCACTCATTGTTGGGGCTTGTTCATTGTCCAGTTTTACTTTTATCAAATTAACAACCTCGCCTGTTAAAATATAGGTCAACGTGTCAATATTATTATCATTACAGGGCATCTCACGGCAAATTATTCCATGAATATCCAATTTCATCCAGTCTTGGGTCATGGTATTTTTTTCGTTGTCGTCATTCAATATTCTGGATGCTGGTTGTCCTGTCTCGATAACTTTAATTAATCTATTTAACAAATTGACAAAATGTTTGGCCAATTTCAATTTCATCATAACAAAATTTTGGGATACTTTAGAATTGATTAAAGAAGTGGATAAAGTTTTAATATATCCATCAGCAATTTGTTTTAATTGTAATAACTGTTCCTGTGGTATCAAGAGTTGCAACTGTAGCTTACTCAACATTCGGATCATTTTCTTATACATGATCAAATCACACTTCATAACCCATTCCGCTAAAGACTCTGTTGTGTAAAGTTTCAAGACTGGTGCAGTTAAAATATTATTAAATGTACTAAAGCTGGAAAATAACTTTTTCAATTGCATATATCGAAGTGCCTCAAAAATTGAATTAACATGGACTTTGTATAATGAATACAATGTGTCAGCAATATCATGATCGGCATCTTTTGATAAATAGGGATATATCGAAGGCAATTGTATTGGTTCATGGGGATTGGAACTCGTAGCCACATTACTGTTTAACAAGTAGAATGAATTAGGGATAAACTTCATGTGCAGAATCAGTGGAAGTTGGTCATTCAAAGATTTTGACATTGATATTGTTGGTGTATTTATTGGAGAAAATGATGGTGTGTGTGCCCTCGATATTATAGGTCCTGGTGATTCCTCGTACGAAACTGATGAGTTACATGACGACATGGGTGATTGATGACCAGCAAGTCCAGCCAGTGATGTGCTTGTTCCTACTTGTGCTTGTTGATTATACTGTTCTTGACTTTGGTGTTTCTGTTTCTGTTGATAGTTCAACAATTGCAGTTGCATATTTTCATCACCTGTGAGTTTAATACCACAATAATGATATTTGGATTGTCCTCGCATACCTAATCTTCTTGTTGTAATGTTTGGATATAATATCTTTACTAGCTTACCAAAACTGGCAGGTGAAACTGGTGCTAAATTGTTGTCAGCACACACTTGCACATATCTGGCATATATTCTATTTCTGGGGATAACAGCGGTTGGAGCTAGGTCACATGAATTTAATAACCACACCATTCCAAACAACTGTCGTTGAGTTTCTTTATTTTCTTTCATTTTTGATTGTTCCAAACTGACACTGGTAGTAGTACTATCATTTTCTAATTGTTTTACCTTCTGTGCCAACTCTGAAAGTGGTATATTGGACGATCGTAGCGCTAATTGTTTCAATTCGTTTTCGCCTGTGTTTGATGTTACAGATTCCAGTCGTTTTTGTTTCTTCCTTTTCTGAGGAGTGGTAATATTGGTGGCAGAATCATTATCTGCTGATGATGCTTCATGCATTGAATGGAAAGCTTGATAGGTAGGGGGTAGCAGGGATACAGATGCCTGTGAATAATGAGGTAGTTGTTGATAAGTTTGTGGCTGTGGATGCGGTTGAGGCTGTGCCTGTGATTGTGACTGTGATTGTGACTGTGATTGTCCGATATAAGGACTTGAGTAATCAAATTGGAACTGTGACTGCAGAGGTACATTTTGTTGATAATTAGTGGCATAAATTGGATGTGGTTCGTTAAGAAATGGTGCATTTGATGATTGAGCAAAATTCCCTATCTTTCGATAACTACTCTGTGGAGAACTGAATTGGTTATGGTATCCCTGATCCTGCTTTGAAAAAGTGGGTATCGAAGTTGAACTTGGAAATGCCGTTGTTGAAGGTGTCAAGTTGGATTGTTGAAATTGATGTAGATGCTGCTGCGCCTGTTGGTGCTCGTGATCCAGTTCTTGTTCCTGGCTTCGCTCTCGTTGTTGTCCCTGATCTGGGCCAGTAGAAGGTATTTGTGACGTCTGTTGCTGTAGTCGTGGATTATATGAATCATCGCCACCTCTATTTCGATTTTGAGGTGTCTGATCTGAGCTCATGTGGAATTTATGGTGCAATAATAGAAAAATCTCTCTTTACTGCAAATGGAAAACTTTTAAAGATACTTTGAATATAATTTGTATTTGTTTAAACATGAATAAAATTTCACAAATGAAGTTCCCCAATTAAGTTAAAATGTTTTCAAGGAATTTTTTTTAAATTTAACAGTTCGAAATAGTAAAGGGTTAGTTAACAATTTTTTTTTTTTTAGTTCTGATTTGATTTGGTTTGATCTGGAATTCAAAGTGGGAAAAAGGAAAAAAAAAAGAAATGGCGGATATTGTACAATGCAAACAATAAAAATATCACTATTCAAGTCTTTTGGTTGAAGAAAACCAAAAAAAGTCTAATTGTGTTCCAGATAATAATAATAAAAAAATTAAATGATTTCAAGGGTATTGGGCTGTTAAAATAATAATAATTATTCAAATCTTCTAATATTGGTTGAAAATAGATGTCTAGGTAATTTCAAAAAACACCCAATTTGAAAAGAATTATCAGTGGGTTTTATTAGCAGTGGTTGTGTCTTAATGATTGAATATACTTTATTATCAAGAGGCAAAGCCTGAAAACAGTTGAAATTAAAAAAAATCGATTAATAATATTATAAATTGGAAAGAAACTTGTATCTAACAAGTTCGCCCTCTTGATTGAAATTCAAATACTGTTGTGGCCAATAAAAGTAAAAAAATATATATAATGATATGATCCTTTAAAATACTGAAAATGGCAAAAAGAAACAAAAGAATATAAAAATAGAAGAAATCGTCTGTAAAAATCTTTCTTCTTCTAAAGGGTAAACGGTAGGGAATATATAATGTTTCAATTCAGCAAGTATTAATATTGCAAAAAAAAAGGGGAAGTAGGTGGTGGTGGAAGGGGGTGGTGGTGGAACCTTGTTTTAAAACCACTAGAATAATACTATTAATTCTTAAAACACGCCTAATTGAATACAAGATTTGTTGTTGATTAAAAAAAACAAGCAAAAAAACAACAAATGTAAAATTTTTGTAATAACAACAACCTTAAAATAAAGTGATAAAAGATTTCAAAATATCAGTGGATACTGTAGTTGTTGGCCTTTTTTTGGGTTGTTATTGTGTGTATATAAAGTAATCAAAATGTTGAATGATGATGATATACTTTATTGTTTGTTAATATAAAAATGGTTCACTAAAAAAAGATTTGGGGTAAGGTGGGACAGATCAAATATTATGTATCAGATTAGGCAATGTAATTGAATTTCCCGTTTTTGATTTTTATTTTTCTCTCACTATTTGGTTTTGTTTTGCTGTCTCTTCCCTGGTCGAGTGGTAGTAATCCAATAAATGTATACTTGATTAAAGTGTGATCTTGTTAACACACCCTTCTTTTCTAATCTGTCTTGGTTGTTGTCAGACACTGTTATATCTGTCTCTATTTCAAGCAGCACTCGTGTACAAAGCTACCCACGTAAAACAACACTAATTAGATGCCGAAGGGCGAATTTTTAACTGAATCTTTGATGTCAATATTAGACCCTTCGATTCGATAAATTAAATGTCTCGCAAGTGTAGTTGTAAACACTAATTTGGGTTCTTTTAATCGTAGATTGATGATTATTTGGAAAAACAAAGCCTCTAGAACCAACTTGGTTGTCAATTGAGTTGAAAGTTAATCCCAATTAGAATTGATCCTTCTTTAAAGTTCACACAACAGAAGGATTAACACAAGTTGTGGAGAATATTGAAAGAAGAAAAGAAAGAAAGATTAAAAGTTTTTCCAAGAGAAAGAGGAAAATACAAAAAGAGGGAAAAAGAGTTTGACTGGTTGTAAAATGTGGCTAATGGATAATTCTTACAATTGTATTTCTCAATTTGTTTACTAAAACTTTTTGCTTACAAAGTTTGGATACATAATTTTTATGTGTATTTATATCGTTATTAAATTGGTTAGTTTTGCAATGAAAGGGTAAATCGCCATTGAATGTGAATGTAAACGATATTACAGCTATATGTTCTGTAACAAATTACGTTTAGAGGGAGAGAAAAGTGGGTCATGTTCGGAGTCTAATCAGCTGAAACATGGTCATCCCTTATTTTGAATCTATAGATGTTGATTTACATCATTATATTAGTCAGTATTTCGTGTATTCTGGTATATAATTTAACTCTAATTATAAAGAGCAAGTGCTGATACAATTGAAATCACAGCAACAAAAGCCAGAAATAGAATCAAAAACAAGAACAAACTCAACTTTGTTTTAATTCTTGCTTTCTTTCTTCTGTTAACTTAAAAAGATACATGAAACAAGATGCATCAACTACTATAAGCAGAAATGAATGACAATACGGAATTCAATCGAGTGTATAATGGACGGTTGTTAATGTAATTGCATGAAACACAACTGAAAATCTGGTAGTACTCTACTACCCAACTGCATAAATAAAGAAATATGCAAAATTTAAAAATATTGACACTCCAATTGTTCTTCGGAGTTTGTTCTCAACATGTGTGTATGTTTTAATGATGTTTTTAAAACTTCGAATCTGTGTGGTGTTTATTCGTCCACACTCAAGTTAAGGTAATATTCACACGGGTTTGGTGTTACTGCCACCTTTTCTGCCGGTTGTGCTTGATTTTATTTCTTTTTTTTTTTTTCTTTTTTGCAGCACTTCGAACCGAAAACACATGCAAATACGACCATGCCAGCAATCATCAAATGCACCTGCGTCAGGTCTCAATTGGTTTAGTTAGTGATTGCTTAATAAGTTTCTTGTTGTTTTTTTGTATCACACCTCCAATACCGAATTATAAGGTTAAATTGAATAGAATTGCTTTTTTTGCTTCTGATTTTTTTACTCTGCAACTAACTACTATTATAAGAACAATTGATAAACATTTATTCAACCTTAAATACAATAAGGTTGATTGTAATGAATGTGGCTAATTGATAATATATAATTCATTGCTGCTGAAATATAATGAAATGTCACGCATTTTACCGAGCACTGTAATGCTCGGAGATGAAGAAATAGAGGCAATGGGATTAAAAACAAGTTCAAAGATTGCTTATTTGAGTTTTATTTGCCTTTGATTCAATTGATGACCACCATCTTAGTAATCTTATACATGGTTGAATTTGTGAAAAAATTTTTTTGAAATTTGTGAAAATTTCTTGTGAAAAAAAATTAGGTTATTAATTATTCTAGCTGAGCAACCCCCCCCCCCTCCATAACATTAAAAAGTTTGATTGTCAATGAAACACACAAAGGATACACATATAGGATTTCAACCATGATCATCCAGAACTCAAACTTACAATCATAATACAAATAGTTAAATAAACATTCATGCAAGGGGGTCAAAAAAAGCGGTTTACTATGCAAAAGTTTATCACAGATAGATTAATTATTTTTGCTAATCATATATTTGAGAAGCTCTAGTGTTATCTCTATACTATGAGAACACAAAGAGTGCTAATTGCAATTGGCTACTAATACGAAGAGAACACCAAAGTGAATTTGGCAACCAAAAATTTAAAACTTTAGCCTTTGACCGCGTGTACACGACTATTTGAAAATATATTTTGTTAGTCCTCATCGCAGACCAAAATATTTTATTAAAAAATAGAAAAAAAAAATATTCAGAAATCATCTGAGTCCTTCTTCCACATTCAACAACATTATATTTATTTACAAAAAGAATTCAAGATGGCTATATTGAACTCAAACCCTGAAGTTCTTTTACGTAAAAGAAAAAATGCCGATAGGAAAAGAATCGAAAAGCAAGAACAAATTCGTGAACGACAACTCAACAAAAATAAATTGAAGAAAAAAAATCAGAATAAATTCATTCGTGCTGAAACATTAGTTAGTAATCATAAATCAAATGAATTAGAAAGGAAAAGAATCAAGAGTTTGATTAAAAAACAAAAGCAAACCCAACAACAACAAGAATCAGCAGCAGCAGACTCTGGTGATGCTAAATTATTATTTCTTATTAGAATTCCAAATCATACAAAAGGATTGAAACTTCCATCAAAAGTGTACAAAATTTTAAAAGATTTGAAATTAACTAGTGTGAATACTGGTACATTTGTAAAAGCTGATTCTCAAACCATGGATTCATTGAAATTTGTTGCTCCTTATGTTCTTGTCGGACAACCATCATTAACATCAATACGAAAATTATTTCAAAAAAGAGCTAGAATAATGGTTCCTGATGAAGAACAAGAACAAGAAAAAACCACAAATGAACAAGAAGCTGGTCAACTGGAAGATTCAGAATCCGAAACCAAACAAAAAATCATAAAATTAGACAACAATCAATTAGTGGAAGATAAATTTGGTAATGATTTAGGATTGATTTGTATTGAAGATTTGATTCATGAAATTTCCCAACTTTCAGATAATTTCAATAGTATAACTAATTGGTTATTACCATTTCAATTGAATGCTCCAGTTAATGGATGGGGACCACAAGCTAAATTGGCTAGATTGCTTAAAGCTGATGAAAATAAACAAAAAATCAGTCTTGCTCAAGATTTCAAATTACAAGAAGTTGAAGATATTGATAAGATAATTGACGAACAAAATTAAGGGAAGCATCAGTGATATAGATTAAGGTTAAATAGAAAGAGAAAAGAAAAGTTGAAGTTTCGAGTTTCGAGTTTCGAGTTTCTTTTTGCTTTTGGAATTTGTTTCTTTTATAATGTTACCAAACAACTAAATATATAATTATACTTAGAAAAGGAATGGAATTTAGTATTCGTAACTAGCCATTGATTTTCTCTAGAGTTGGTTTGTATATTCATGGCATCAACCTGAAAAATAGGAGTCGTCATACAGGATATACGAAGTTTTGATTTCATACCAATCTTTGTCACTTTCGTAAGTTTTGAAATCTTATCGTATATATGAAGTAACGACACCTTTGTTAGTTCCAATTTTACCCAATTCTACGATTAGTCACATTCAACAAGGTTGAATAACTGATCAAGAATCTATAACATACAGTTTTACTCCTTGGTGGAATCAAGTACTCCGATGAAAGTGGAGAGAAACTCTGTTACCTATCTGCTTTACAAGCCTCATACACACAAAGATATACAAATACGCATATACGCATATACGTCAATCAAAATATAGATTATTGTGTTTCCTGAAAGTTTACGATAACAATAACATAAAACAGATAGAATCAAACTATCCGCTTAGTCATCACTACACCAAATAATAATATTGGTGACGGATAACATTTTGAAGAAAAAAGAAAATCTGTACGGTACCTAAAATGTCCAGCTGTAGCCACACTAATCAAACTAACAAAACATTAAATATCGGTTTTTCTTTGTCCACTTCTATCTTCTCCTCCTTAGATAAGTGGCATGATAAATATGTAGTCATGCCTAATATATGTTGAAATATCATTCTCTTGAAAGAAAAAAAAGAATATAGTTGAGTGTCAGAGAATACACAAAGCATGGTCTATATACAATTTTCTGCAGCATTATTGACATCATGAATTTGGCTGCACCAACCAAATTATAATCATACTCCAACTAAACTAAATTAGACTAAAAAGTAAATCCCCCTCCACCCGCTTTTATTATTTCACACCAATCGTATCAAAGAACTTCCAAAAAGATAAAGAATACAAACGTCTTGAAATTTTTGCAAGACTGAGATTCAATATAATTCAATTGAAGATCAGCTTTGTGTATTTATTGTGATAAGATAATAAAGATACAGCTTTTCATTAACTCGGAATTACTTTGAAAACGTGAGGGGAGGGGGCATTTCTTCAAACCCAAAAATGAAAAGTGGTTTCGAACTGCCAGGATAGAAAAGAAGAAACCACAATAGACGATAACTATTTATTAACAACAGTACGAGCTATTTAATGTTGTCTTCGGATAGAAAGAAAAGAGAGAAAGCACTGAAACATTAACAGCAAATTACAGACCAAGTAAACATACTCAGTCCAGCCGTTTTTTCACCACAAGTTTCACCTCGGAATATTTCTCGGTAAACTAAAAATACAGACTAAAGCCCAACAAAAATTTTTAGTTTGTTTAAGAAAAATTGAAAAAAGAGGAGGTTTCTAAACCTACGAACATATCCTGAAACAAGTTAAATGAGCAAATAAATTGGCAAGTTGGTTGGTTGGTTGGTTGGTTCTTGTTGCTGTATCACAACCATGACTTTAATATGCATAATTTATTATAATTGGTGATTTTCATTATTATTTTGTCGGTGTTCAATTTGGTCTAGCCCTCTTTTTTGTTGTTACGTGTTTCAGAATCAAATTCCCTTTTTGAAACACCCCCTTTTTGTTTCAAAATTCTTGCAAATTTTGCAGTTTATTTTTGTAAGGGTGTCCATACTTAGAGCTTAAGTGTCTTTGTTGTTCAATGTCTATTCTTCTTTTCTCTGCCAGGCACGATCGACAGTGTATATACGACAGTAAAAAAAAATCCCGAACTAAATACCGATTGCAAATCTTTAGGAACAGAAAGAAATGGTCAGAGAAAAAAGCGGAGTTAGAGAGAAAAAAAAATTAAATAAAGAAAGTGCTGTTACGTAATGCAATGGAGTTTGACTGGTATTTTGTCTAGCATTTCTTGATTGCCTGATTTTACTAAATGGAATGGTATTTGCATATTCATTCATAGTTCTGCCTCAATTCTGTTACTATATAATATTACATATGTTCAGGCGTAGGAGTCGCATTTCCAGACATATTACACAAGTAAAAATTATTTTCCTAGAATTACATTTATTATTTTCTTCCGACTTGCGGATAATATTTCATATTGACCTGTCAATTGCTATATAATATGTTTAGTAGCATAGATATAGCGTTGTAGGTTCTATATAGAAGCAACAATGTAAATTGTTTGAGTTATGGATACAAATACTACTTGCTCTCTATTCGAGGCAAAACAAGGCTAAATTGCAGAACAACATATTCAAAACCTTTTCTAACGACAACTTTAGCCGAAATGTAAGACAATTTTTCTCTAAGGCAGAGCCGCCCACTTCTTACCGCCTCATTACCAGACCCAAACACACATACATAAATGGTAAATGCAAAACTAAAATAAACTTTTATAACCATTGCATTGTTTATTCATGAATTTTTATCCCCTCCTTATTATGGCAAAGAATTGTTGAGCCATCACATGAGGACAGACCCATGCATTTTTTTTAAAAATCATCCCAGATGTAACCAGGGCGGCCGGCCGCCTTACCCAAGGATAATAATTACCAAACTATACATCGTAATAATCACGTCATTAATCAAGCACCCCTTTCATGTTTCAAAACTTAACGAGAAACTTCACTTCTTAACCGAAGGAACAAGGGTTTGTTTGTTGTCTACTCCCTATTCCTGAGAAACTGAGCTAATAATAAAACAAAAAAAAACTCCGAACAAAGAGCTCTCAGAAGATATCCAAAAAAGTCTAGAGTCGAGAGTGAGAAGAGTTTAACCATCAAGTGCGGAAAACAAAGTCCGCAAAATTCTCGAGAACAAAGACCGAACTCTATTTTATTGGCTTTAACTGGAGACTATTATTGAGCAATTGGTCTTTTCTTTTTTTTTTTTTCCGTTTTTGTTTGCCATTATACATGCATAAAAATAGTATTATTAGTGGAAGTGGCGATATTCTGAAATTGATTTTGAAATTACATGCACAAAATGCTAACCATGTAAGTAGAGTCACGTGAAATGTAGCAACACGATTCATACATACATACAATAGCAAACATACTTGTAGTGGAAAGAAAATTAACATGATTTTGGTTTACTTTCTTCTTCTTGTGTTGAGTTGGTGCATATTTCTGCTATCCATGTCTGGGCAATACTTGCCCCATAAAAATTATTTAGAATACCATTAGAACAAGAAACTTCCAAAAGAAGAGAAGAAGAAAATAATAATTGTTGCTAGTTCGTCTACCCAAAAGATAGAGTATTTTAAAATTATTTCTGGTATTGTTTTGTGTAATGTAAATTGGTTCCCCTGTTTGAAATTGATATTGACACAATATTTTTTTTTTTTGTTCTGGCTCAACAAAGTTGATTATCTTTTTATTTTTGACCGAATTACACAAACACAAGATCTCATTAAAAATACAACAACAATAGCAACAGCAACAACTTATCAGCATGTAAAAAAACCAAACTTTAAAGAAAATAACCATTTTTTAATGAATAACAATCAACTAATGGCAAAAAGACAAAGACAATAGAGTCAACTAATTAACCACTGCAGTGTAGACACGCAATAATTTTGAACCGTCAAGACTAACTAAGTTTTATAGTAGAGTTTATTTTTTTTGGCAGTTTTAGTTCAGTTATTCTTTTATTCAGTTGGCTGATTATTGTGTTATATTATATAAATATTTGAGTTACAAATGCTGATACGCAAAGCTGAATGTATTTTCAATTCACAATTTATCAACAACAATGTATTGATAGCAAAAAAACATCTTGCATTATATAGGAAAAAAGATAAATTGATATGGTTTATTATTATCTTCTAATCTAACCTGCAAGCCAAGAAGTGCCAAAAAAAAAAGAGAAATGAAAACAATATATAAGAACAAAACAAAGGGCTAGCAGTGCTCCGTTATTTGCTAGAGCTGTTCAATCCATATTGAATTGGTTCGAGGAATCTTGGATTTTCAGACTGGTTTGTAGTTCAAGTTTGATATGAATTTATGATTGTGGCAAGTTATATAACTTGCAAAACCCAAAATACAAAATAATTAAGTAGTGGCTGATAAAGTTGTCAACTCTAAAAGTGCCAGGCATTCGAGGCAAATGCAAAGTTAGAATTGAAAAAATAAAAAACACTACAAAAGTAAAACCAACAACACCCAACAAAGATAAGAATAGCATGTATAGCCACCTAAATCTCTCGAAATTATTATTATGATCTATATCGTTCTTTCTTCCTTTCTCCCTTATCGACTGAGAAGTAATTCCGTGTGATCCATCTACCTGAGACTCCGAGAAAAGTTTTGAAAAAAAAAAAATATTCACACAGGAGAAACAATACAAGAATATTTCAAATGTGATATTCTTAGTATATCAATAATAAAAAATCAAGAGAAAAAGAATGAAAATAGTTCACCTGTAGTACCTTTGCATGTGCATAAAATCATATTCCAAAAGAGTGTTAATAACAATGGTTAATGGGTCAAGCCATTGTTTTAGTTGAAAAAAAGGACTAAATTCTCGGTTCGACAGGACAATTTATTGGGAACATGGCTTATTGTTCTGTTCCCAATTTGTTTGCTAAGTAGTACAGATTAACAATCACCATATTATAACAAAAAAAAAAAAATCACAAACAAAGCCATGTTGTGGAGAATCATCATACGACGGAGTTAAAATCTTGCTCAATGTGTGATAATTTCCGAACTAAAAGATTGACAGCCAACTTTAACAAAGAAGTCAAACAAAAACAATAGTCCTCTCATCAATAGGTACGGAGAGAAGAAATTGAAACAGGGTTGATGGTATATCACCGTACCACTTTGTTACGGGCCGACCAATACAAAGAAGAATACATGTAACATCCGATTTACTTCAAATTCCGTGTTCCGTTTTTTTTTCTTTTTGCTTTTTCTCAGTCTCTCTTAATCTTGACTTATCAGTTGCATTGACTAAGTTGTATTCTCAATCAAAAAACAATAGTAATTGGGGATTGTTTTTAGTTTGAATGTTAGTTAATTTTTAATTCTTTGAACTTTGGTCGAGAGTTTAAAATATAATAATGATGACTAATATGGTTTAGCCACATATACATGTACACGCACACACGTACACTCACATACTCAGTTTATATTGTGTAAACAAAATATTACAAAACCTAAATTTTTAAGCCGTTTTGCATGCATAATATGAGCATGGTCTATTATTAATTTGTCTTACTTTTATGCAGTCTCTCTATTTCTGTGTGATTTTGTTTTTTTGCTTCCTACTTTGTTTTTTTTTTGAACTTAATTGTTCATTTACCTTTCTTGTTGAGAATATGCTAGGGATGATTTATTGAAGTACCCTACCTTCTCTTTCAATTAAAAGTGTATAAAAAGAGAGTTGATCTTACATTCTTAGTGTAACTGAGGACAATTATCTCAAATATTAGATCGAGGTGGTGGGAAAGAGATAAGAAGGAAAGAAGGAGGGGGGGAAGGGAGGGGGGACAAACCAGATTAGCTAAAGAAATCAAGAGATTACACAAAACACAAAACCAAATTGCAAAAGCGCGAAAATTTAAATAAAAGTTCCAAATTAAAGTTTAAATTTTAAATTGTAGAAGTTTCAAGATGATTTACTGTGTGTGAATGTTGGTTTCCAGATTTCCCGTAGTTTGCTGTGTTTGTTGTTGTTGTTGTTGTCGTTGTCGTTGTTGTGGTCGCCTTCTTTTCACCTTATTGGTGTGTATGTTCAGGTCATGGAATCTATTTCTTACAAAATTGTGTTAACATTCCTCCACGAATGCAACAAATCGCCCAGACTCTTCTGAGACAAGTAAAATATTTTCTTAACTTCAAATGCAAAAGTGCACAGACGGTTAAAGACAAAACAAAACAAAATAAAACAAGAGAAGAGAAGGCAAATGAAAATCTTGCTGTTATTGTTACTTGCCTGTGCTAGGGATTTCTTGCCATTTTTAATTTTAGTTTTTAGTTTTGTTTCACACTCTCTCTTTCTTTCTTTCTTTTTGTTCGAGCATTTCTTTGTGCTACTCCCGTTACCTTTAATTTCAAATTAGGTGAAATACGTTTAAATAAAATAATTGGGCTCGCCATTTGCATAAACTTTTAAATCTAGTCTTTTCAATATTCGGCTTCTTTCTTGTTTCTTTTTTTGTAGTTTTTCATTTTGCGTTTCAATGTAATTTTATTTTTTTGGGTATTTTTATTAAATTTGGTATCCCTCCCCTTGCCTGGTTATATTTTTTTTTTGTTTCCACTTAGAAGAAGAACAGGAAGGGAAAAAATCTGTATTATATAAACTGGCATAATCCCACATGAAGAGATCACCATATTTAATCTTCGATAACCTTCAACTGTTTCATTTATTTTTTTTTTGGTTTCTTATTTTTTCCTTCAGTTTATAATTCAATTTTCTATATTTTCTTGTTTTTCATATTATATTTGAAATTGAAAAAGGTTTTTATTTGGTCTTAACTACTAAGATTTTTGCAACTGTTATTCCAATTCTAAGTAAACCCAAGTTATGACTGGTCTATCAAATTTATTGAATTCGGAAGATTTACTGAATGCTCCTTTGAAAACAATTGAGCAGTCTTCGGATCAAGATAGCACTAAAGGCACAATCACTCCTACACGTACATTATCATCACAATCGTCACTACAATTACCTTTAATGTCGGAGTCTGAAAAATCTATACTGTCAAAGACTAGTTATAAACCTTTGGTAAGGTTAAGAGATCGACTTCCTAAATCAAAAGTTAACAAAAAGATACTTGCCTCCAAAAGATTTGTCAAACTAGCGATTAGAAGAAAATATTCTACCAAGAAAACGAAAACTGATACCAAACAGTCTAAACTACATATAAAATCTTTAAAAGCTGGCATTAAAGTGAAAATGACTTTATCGAAAAACTTATTTTCCTTGTACCATTGCTTGATACCATTTACAGATGATCGCACAATGTACACTTTGTTTAATGATGACAGTAGTAGAACCCAAATGGCCAACCTTAATCTGTCAGTATCGGAAAAGACTTTGATTTCTCGGGGTTTGCAACTAATCAATAATAATGTTGTTGATTTAAATGATTATTCAAATAAATTAATTCGATCATTCACAAACAAGGCGAACAATACCACTCCAACGTTTAACTCATTGGATACTGCTCTCAACACATTGTTTGAGACCAAGAATTTTACTTTAGTTAGAATTACTCGTTCGACTACTGATGATGTTCATGGCAGCTCTATTTTAAAGTTGGAAACTGCAACTCCAGGTGATTTCAATTTAATCGACGATGAAGAAAATGGAGATGAAATGTTGCATAGTCTCGGTAAAGAAGGTGAAGTACCCAATAATTTGTTTTTCAAGAAAATTATTGCTAGACCAAGGTATAAATCCAATATGAAAATTTATTTTATCCCCGAGGTTGCAAATTATTCATTATATACCGATGAAAGAATGCTTGAACGGGACTTGTACAACGGAATCATTCAATTAGAATTTGAAAATAATGATTTGAATGATCTAAATGTTAAACGATCTAATGGGTATTCGAGAAATGTTTTCTGTTCTTTTTGTTATGATCAAGTGTTAAGAGATTATAAGAGATCGTTATTTGAGAGTGATGTTGCTGAAGTGTCTCCATCCAACGTTCAATTTATAGCACCATTGGCCAATCCACCTCTGCAGTTGCAACCTGGAGCTGTTCTGGTACCACCTGCATTACCTGCTGCAAATGCCCTTTTCCCAACAGCGCCAAAACTACAGCAATCACCATTTACTCAAAGAGCACAATCGATAGACGACACGATGATGGTTTCTTACAATGACCAACAATATCCACCTTACCGTCCAAGCATTCCTTTGAATAGAAGGCCAAGTTTACCAATGCCCAAACCACCACCAGCATTTATCCAACAACCTCAATCCTTTAATGTTGTTACAAGTAATTCAATGCCTTCCATGATGCCTTATCCAGCAACAGTTCCAAATACTTTGCCCTTGGTAAACTTTAACCAATTAGTTCCCCCGCACCAACACCAATTCCATCCAGAGCCACAACCATTACAACAGCCGCATTTCGCAAATCACCATCAACACCAATATCCTACACTACCACCACATTTACAACAGCATCCTGTAGTATTACCCCAAACTCCTCGTTCTTCTTCTGTGCAAGATGGAGTTATAGGATTGTTAAGACCAGTCAATGAGAGAAAGTTCCCACCATATCCGGATATGGTGGATACACGATACATGTCGATCCCAGAATAGTCTATTTCCAGAATATTCATTTCTATTATAGATATGTGTGTGGGTCTCTAAGTTGTTCCACATATTTCTTTTTTTCTTTCTTTGTTTGTTGGCTTGCTTGTCTGAAAGTATTGATATATTGAAGACTATAGATTAAACTAAAAATGAATGAAAGAAAGACAAAGCAAAGCAAAGCAAAAATTAAAGAAAGATTTTAGTTTTGATTATTGTTCTTGTTGTTTTGATTGATTCACATATTTGGTAGTATTATTTTGATTGTCGTTTTAGCTTATTTTTTTTCTTTAGTTTTGATTTTCGGTTCAACTATGGTTATTATTATTTTGTATTTTGTATTCTATTATTTATTATTGTTATAATATAAATCTATGTCATATATTAGCTGAATACTTTATTTATCCCCTCTCTTTGTTTCATGATTTAATACATATATTTATCGTTAACAATACACAAAGTTTCTCACTAATAGTTCGGGGGTTCTATACAAACTTCCTCCTTACACCTTCAAGGCAACATTTTCCGTGGTGATGTATTTTTCAAATGGTTTCAAGGCATTGGCAACATCATTCTTGACAAATTTTTCAGTTTGTTGAGGAGCTCTACCAACAAAAGTCTTAGGATCCAACAAAGTATCCAAATCATTCCAAATAGGTTTGAAATATTCAGTTGATTTGATTCTTTCAATCAAATCATTATCGCCACCTTCTTGTTTAACAACAGCACTGGCTTGATGAGATAAAACTCTAATTTCTTCATGACAATCTTGTCTAGAACCACCTTTTTCGACCATGGCCATAATAATGTTTTCAGTAGCCATGAATGGTAATTCAGAATTGATTCTTCTTTCAATAACTTTTGGATAAACAACCAATCCACTGGTAATATTAAGCATAGTGGATAATAAAATATCAACGGTCAAGAAAGCTGATGGTAAACTGATTCTTCTAATAGCAGAATCATCCAAAGTTCTTTCAAACCATTGCACAGAAGCAGTTTGCACAGCATCATTGAACAATCCACCCAAATGTCTAGCCAATGAACATACACGTTCACATCTCATTGGATTTCTCTTATAAGCCATAGCAGATGATCCAATTTGGGATTTTTCAAATGGTTCTTCAATTTCTTTTAAATTGGCCAATAATCTAATATCAGTAGCAAATTTGTGAGCAGTAGCACCAAATGAAGCCAATGGTGATAAAACGTCAATATCAATTTTTCTTGAATAAGTTTGACCAGTAACTGGATAAACAATATCAAATCCTAATAATTCAACAACTCTTTTATCCAATTCTTCTACTTTATCATGATCACCATGGAATAATGATAAGAAAGAAGCTTGAGTACCAGTAGTACCTTTAACCCCTCTTAATCCAATATCATTTCTGGCTCTAACCATATTCCTTAAATCCCATAACAATTCTTGTAACCATAAAGTGGCTCTTTTACCAACTGTGGTCAATTGTGCTGGTTGGAAATGAGTCCAACCTAATACTGGTAAGTCTTTATATTCCAAAGCAAACTTCGATAATCTATCAATGACGTTGACCAATTTAGGAATTAAAACATCATAAGCATCTCTAAGGAAAATTAAATCTGCATTATCAGTGACAAAACATGAAGTAGCACCCAAATGAATAATTCCAGCAGCCAGAGGACAAGTTTCACCGAAAACATGAACGTGGGCCATGACATCATGTCTAACTTTAGCTTCTTCAACAGCAGCATCTTGAATTTCTTTATCGGTGATTTCCAAATGTTGTTTCATTTGTTCAATTGCTTCATCAGTAATGACAGAAAGTCCAACTTCTTTTTCAGCAATGGCTAAATTCAACCATAATTTTCTCCAAGTAGAAAATCTGTTTCTCAAAGAGAAAATCTTGGACATTTCTTCAGAAGCATATCTTGAAGATAATGGAGTTGAGTATTTATCGTATTCAGACATGATGATCGTGGTATGTTAATGGATGGAAAGTTAACTATAAAAGTATAAGAATAGGAAAATAGGAAGTTTTCAAATAAAATATGGAAAAAGAATTTGGGGTTGAAGTAAGTAACATTTTTATAGGGATAATCCCACAAATCATCTCATTTCAGATTTATTTTTCAGCAATTTCGCACACCCAACTCCCCAATTTTATTTTTTTTTGACTCCGTCTAAATAAGGCTAGGAATTATTATTGCAAGATAATTGTTAATTTTCTACACTTTTTCTCCTACTTGTTCACATATAAAATATGCATTTATAAACTAATAGCCATAAAGTATATATTTGAGGTTATTAGTTCACACCGTATCAAGCCTTCTATTAACCTACATACTAACAATACATGACGCATATTTTGGGGTCTCTTCAAAATGTGGAATCTATTTATTGGTTAAGTCATAGGCAATATCTGTTACATGGTCAACTGTAACAAACAGCCTCGAGTTCGCCTTGGTGTTTTTCTGGGACAAATAATATTTGATAAGCAACATTTAACGAATAGACGAAACAAACGAACAAACAAATGAGTGTTCGTATGTGCATTAACCAAACCCTTGTTCAAAAAAATTCAGTTACTTAATCAATTCTCGTCAGCTGAAACTCCCAGTAGTTCTACATTCCCACTCTCATCCTCTTCATTACCATCTTCCTCTTCATTAGTTTCTTCTAATCCATTTGTTTCTTGTTCTGCAATATAATCTTGGGCATTCAATATAGAATAGACTGCTCCTTTGAAGAATGTATATACAAACACCAATTTTGTCTCTAGTTGTCTTAAATTCTCAACTAAGTGTATGCTTGAACCTTTACCTTTACCAAACTCATCAGTTGTATTAGTTAGTAGTTCCAATTCATTTGATACTTTGATAAGATTATTATTCATAAGTTGATATTGTTGTAGTATTTTCTGTTCAATGGGTGATAGATTAGGGTTATCTGCATAATTGGTGGTTATTATGCTGCTATCATCACTTTTATCTTTAGTTGTAAATGACATGATATTGAGTTATAATTATAGTTATGATGGATATATTTGTTGGGAGCAGATGTAATTGGTAATTGTTTATAGTTTGTATTGGGTTTGATGGTGTCGTGTAAATTGAAAAAAAAAACTAAAAGAAGAGATTCCTCAGAATGGCGTTTCCGTTTTGTTGTTGTTGTTGTGTTGGTTTTGGTGATAGCAAGTTTCCTGTATATAGTAAATTCCACCTGTAACTGAATTTCCCATACAAATTCTTTTTTCATTGCGGTTCAAGGGTACCTAAAATTCCATCTTGGTTTATATCAATCACAAGTTGGTTCTTCTTTTCTTTTCTTTTATTTTGTTTGTTTACCAATTATATCAACTTTACTTATAGCTAGCCCTCTCTGATTGCTATTGATCAATGTCTTCAACATCGGAAACTGCTACAGTTAATGGCACTAATGGAAGTGCGGGTGAAACGTCAACCAAAGCAACCACACCAATTTCCAATGATGATCCATTAATTTATAAAAAGAGAAAATTGGTGAGATCCCCATCTAAGACAAACCCATTGAAATATAAAGTATGGTTAGCGGGGCATATTTCAATGTTAGTTTTTGGGTCAATTTCATTTATTTTCCAAATTTTATGGTTGCCTAATTATTATTATATCAATTCCATCAGTTATCGATTGGGATTAATTGGAAGTATTGCTGCTTTAACTGCTACATTCAGTCATAAATTTGGATTACATAATTTACCAAATATTGGAACTTTATTAAGTCATCAAAATTTCCAATATCTTGTTCTTGCTATTGTTTGGTTCTTTTCCTTCAAGTCTGTTTTCAAGATTTTACCTTATTTCTTGTTGGCATTATTACATATTGGTAATTTGAAAAAAATCCTGTTCATCACTAAAGAACTGGATTTCTTAGCTAGTGTCATTGCGTATGATGAATTGCTTTTAGTGGTTTATTTACTTTTGAGAACATTGTTTTTCAGAAACACCAGTGGTTATCAATTGACAATTTTCTTGGTGTTTTACTGGTTAAGAATCTTATATAACAAAGAAACAACCAATTTGTTCCAAACTATCATTGAAAGATTAGATGGTAAGGTCTGTAATGTCAAGAATCCAAAAGTTCAACATTATTGGTATAAAATTAAGACTTTTGTTAATGAGAAACAACAACAAGAACAACAAGATTAAGTTTAGAAAAGTGGTGCACAGAGAGAAAAAAACAGTATATTATTGTGTTGTTACTGGTTATATATTTACATCATTGCCGTTTCAGTATTACCGTAGATTCTAAGTAACTAATTGAATAAACATGTATTAAATATTGTTTAATTAGTAGTTTGTCTGTTGTGCACTCTCTTTTGTTGGCTGTGTCAGGATACAAAAGATTATTCCGACGATACCAAACACATTTTTTTTTGCTTTCTTAGAAACACTTGTTCTTTTCAACAATCAATAAAGTTTCAATCAGTAGAGAGCCCCTCCTGATTACATCCACAAATATACATATAAGTTAACAACTTCTTCTTTTACTATGTCCAAAGTTCCTGCTATTTATCAATTGGGTCATTTACCAATTAAAGATCATGTATTTTCTCCAGATCGTTCAATCTTAGCCATTACCAAGGGCAATGATGTTGAAGTTTATCAAATCTCCCCATCTAATCTTTCATCGAAACCACAATTGATTGCGGTATTAAAAGATCATGATAAAACTGTCACCTCAGTTGATATTTCACCAGATGGATCCAAAATTTTAACCTGTTCTCAAGATAGAAATGCATTGGTTTGGGAATACGCTAATGGAGAATACAAACCAACATTAGTTTTATTAAGAATTAATCGTGCTGCCACCGTTTGTAGATGGTCACCAGATGGATCTAAATTTGCTGTTGGTTCAAGTGACAGAATTATTGCTGTTTGTTACTATGAAGAAGAAAATGATTGGTGGGTTTCCAAACATTTAAAGAAACCTTTGAAATCAACAATCACTACTATCGATTGGCATCCAAATGGTGTGTTGTTAGCTTGTGGTTCAACTGATGGTCATGTCAGAGTGTTTTCTGGCTATATTAAAGGTATTGATGCTAAACCAGACCCATCAGTTTGGGGAACAAAATTACCATTTCAAACTTTGTGTGGTGATTATACCAATGAAACCAATGCTTGGATCCATGGAGTTAAATTTAGTCCAGACGGTAATGCGTTGGCTTATGTTTCTCATGATTCTTCAGTAGGGTTTGTTTATCCTCAAGGTGAAGGATTACCACCAAGAGCCATTTTCAATGTGAAAACAGATAATTTACCATTCAAAAGTGTAGTTTGGTTGAATGATCAACAAGTTTGTGCTGGTGGTTTCACTTGTAACTTGGTTGTTTTCCAAGGGGATGAAAATGGTTGGCAACAAGCTTATCAGGTAGAAGAACAAAAGGATTTAACAAAAGAAGTCCCTCATTCTAAACTTGGTGAAGGTGATGACGATGATGAAGAGATTTCATCTCATCAAGCATTGAATATGTTCAAACAAATGGATTTGAAAGGAAGAGTCAGTAAACCTAGTGCTGGTGGTAAACCTGCCAAGGCTTTAAATACTATTCACCAAAATACCATCAACTGTATTAGAAACTTTGATCAAGGCAGAGTATCCACTTCAGGAATTGATGGTAAAGTTGTTATCTTCAATGTATAGAGAGACAAAAAATAGCTTGTATAGTTCTACATTTGTATAAGTATTTCTAAAAAATGTTAGATAGTTTTTTATGTATTCATTTTTTTTCTATAAATTATCTGAATTGGATTTTGTTAGTAATTATGATTCTAATTTCCAATTTCCCAACAAATAAATAAATGAAATTAAATTATTCATTGCAAAATATTGATTTGAATTAAATAAATATTGGATGTTTCTATTTTGGATCAGTGTAATTCTAGAGCTTGGTAAACGAGTATCTTCAGATTATTTGGTTCAGAAGCAGAACTGATAACATTTATTTTTCATCATCAAAATAGAAAACCCATAACAATATATTTCAAATCAAAAGTGTTAACACTTATACATACCAGTTAGTATTGAAAAACAAATATAATTTATTACTATTTTTTTCGAAAAAGTCAATTATAATCAGATGGTGATGCATGTAAAGTATCCATGGATCATATTTTATTCACCGGACAGAAAAGTGTGGTAACACATATTCATCATATTAACAGTCCTTTCATTCAAAAAATACAAAGGTCAAATGAGAAACATACTGTATTCAAAAAAAAACATTGTTAGTAAACAGCTATTGATTCAATCTTCTCTGATACTCCCAATTGTTAAACCAATGTATCTAAATTCATAAACGAAGAATTCCTTAACTATTTATCCTGCATGTACATCCTCAGTAATAATGTTACATCAATAGTTTTAATCATCAAGTTGAATATATTGTTTAACAAATGGAATAAGACCAGGGTTGATGATATTTCATCATTATATTTCTGTGACTATATTGCATACCTTTTATAGTATCAGTAGACATTAAAGTACTTGTATATTGAAGAATATACTATATTAATGTATATAAAGTACTTTATAAAACTATTTTGTAAAAGAAAATAAAAAGTAGTGATGATACGTTTGCAAATTAAAAAAAGAAAATTTTTTTCTTCCTTTTTCAATTGCAAATTAAATTTCTGGTCGTGTAGAATTGTTGTATCCGGGTAAATTCTGTGGTTGTTTTTTCTGAAGATTTTATTAGGGCTCCCGAATGTGTACAACAAACTAGTACTGGTGTAAAACTTGGACTTGTTTCTGGGCTTTGCTATTGGAATATAGCTGTCTTCTAATAGAAGTAGCAAGGAGGTTTGTTTTATGTTAGTTTTTGAGTTCTAATATGGTTCTAAAGCTAGAATCAATGTAGTAACTACTGCCATAATTTTTAGTGTAGGTGTCAAAACTTGAGAGATGACTTGCAATGCTCGATAATAATTAGTTTTAACATACATTTAAACGGCCCGCTACCTTCAGTGTATTTGGTTGACAAGGAAACTTGAGATAGGCGCACAGTTATAGATATTTTACAGATTCAGTACGCTACTCGTAAATATCGAATTGAGAGAAATTACTACGCCTCGATTTATATGTTCAATGAGCGTTCAAGGCTCGTTAGATTCATTTGCAAACTAAAAGATACGTTCAATCATGGCTTGTGTTCATGCTAAAAGCTTTAATTTGAGTTTGTAGACGTATATTCTATCGAAATCGACGGCGTATATTCCTCATTTCATTTTTGTGTACAATTGTAGTGGCTCTTATTGTTTCTTCAATACGGGTTCCTAACACAAACACTGAAGAATCTTGCTTACGATTGGAAGTATCCGTAAATTCTGATGTTTTCAACTTAAAGTAGATAGAAGATGTGAATGAAGTAGCACTATAAAATCATTACAAATAACAAGTAACTAATACATTGTAACTTTTTATTCTTTTGGAAATCAAATAATTGGGAAACATAATAACATGACTCAGAACCATGATATTTCCTATTGTAACAACAAAGAGAAAACCATTAACAATAATAATAAAATCTCTGCCTGCATAATAAAAAAGAAAGTTACCATTTATGTCAAAAAAAATTCAAAATTTCATGTTCAGTGTTCATCTCCGAAAATCTACAAACACACCTACACATACACATGTCTTATTAAATTTAAGATAACTAAAAAAATAAAAGAAACTAGAAATTTATGTTACATTAAACCATTCAAATTTTTTTCTTTCAAATTATTATTGTTACTAATATTAATATTACTATTCATCAGGTAATTTAAATCTCATCTATTCATCGGAAAAAGCATTATAATAATATCGAATTAATTTAAGTTTAATTTTGGTCTGTCAAATTTTTTAATACAAATTGCCACTTGTTGTTATCATTTGATTATATAAGATAAGATCTACTGTACTTTCTTTTATCCCTTAGTTATCAACCAATAATGACAAAAGACAGTGTCAACTCGGATCTCAATGAGAATCTGCCTTTATTAAATAAAACATTGAAAAGTCCGAAGACTGCTATAGGATCGGATTCCTCAAAATCAAACACACAACCAATTAATACCAATTCCATTAGTGCCAACCAACTTCGTCATGCTCAATATTCAAATCCAGCTTTGACTAACTCAACAAATCGACGTCCTCTTTCAGGTATTGCCGCCCCCAATACTCCTTTGGAATACACTGAATTTGATGAATATTTGACATCTATGCGTCATCATTCTTTTAGTGCCAATGAATTTTATCAAAATAAGGCAGCAGAAAGACCATTATTCCATCGTTTATTGTCCAGTCATCATTCTGTTACTAACCCAAACTCACCCTTTGATAATTATGTTAGTGGTAATATCAGTGGTACTCAGATTAATGCTCCATTATTCCCTCAAAATACTGGTGGCGATAGAAGCAGTATGGAATCTTTAGGTGAATTTGGTGAATTGAGAAGATTGAGTGTTGTTGATTTTGTTAGTAGTTTGAGACCAGCAAGATTGATTGGAACAGTATTACCATTATGTACATGGAAAGATTATTTTAAATCTAATATTAACAAAATAAAGGGTGGTGATGTTCGAAAATATTATGAGGAACAAAATCATTTAATTGAAAAATTCGCTGAAATTGACAATTTCTTGGATGCTGGTAAAATACATTATAATATGTTAAGAAATTATGGGTCTGATGTTAATGAATCTTTAGGGAACATTGATGAAGGTCTGCATGAAAGTTCTCGTGCTGCATCACCAGATAATTTGAATGGGGGTGGGTTACAAGCTACTGATCTTGAACGTGGTGATTCCACCTCAAAATATTCAACAAGATTTAATGATGTTCCTGGAAATGTCACTAATGATGGATCGAGATACCTTGGATATAACGAAGAGGAAACTAATTCCCAGGTTTTAACAGCAATTTTGGTCAATTTTTTGATAAATATCTTATTACTTGTTGGGAAAATTGTTGTTACATTATTAACTAGTTCAATGTCGGTTATTGCTTCTTTGGTTGATTCCATATTAGACTTTTTGTCTACTTTTATTATTTATATTGTCAATAGATTGGCTACTCAAAATGATTGGAAGATTCAACATGCTTATCCAGTAGGAAGATCAAGATTGGAACCATTGGGTGTTTTAATTTTCTCCATCATTATTATCATTTCTTTTTTCCAAGTGGGTCAAGAATCGTTTAAAAGATTGTTTTTCCCTACACCAAATCAAAAAATACCTGTCCCTATTGGTCTTGATGCAATTAGTATCATGATGATTACTATAATTGCAAAACTTGGCTGTTGGATATGGTGTTCTAGTAGTCAATCTTCATCAGTACAAGCTTTGGCACAAGATGCCATGACTGATATTGTATTCAATACTGTGTCATTGTTGATGCCAACTATTGGACACTATTTCAATATCTGGTGGTTTGATCCCTTGGGTGCATTTGCATTGTCTATTTATATTGTCGTTAACTGGGGACATACTGCATTTGAACATATCAATAATTTAACTGGGGCTGCTGCTGATCCTTTGGATTATAAAGTGATTTTGTATCTTGCCTACAGATTTGCCGAACCAATTAAACAGATTACAGCATTGAAAGTGTATCATGTGGGAGACAATCTAAACGTGGAGATTGATTTAGTTTTCGCTAATGATAAATACAAGTTGTCGTTCAAAGATTGTCACGATATTGCTGAAGCATTACAATACTCAATTGAAAGTTTACCTATGGTGGAAAGAGCCTTTGTTCATATCGATTATATGGAAGGTAACTATAAAGGACACTTAAAATAAATATATAAATAAATAAACCAATTAAATAGAATTAATAATCCTAATTATATAAAATTTTCTTTTAAACAAGTTTCTAGATTATTTTTGTAAGTGACAATTATATCATGAGGATAATCAGTACTGATTCTCTCAAATTTATCAATCAACAGCTGAATAACATTAATGAGTCTTTTCCTGTTTTTTGCTGGTAACATATCTTTGTTGGTCATAACTTTTTGTAATTTAATCATGAAAACACAACAAAAATAGAATGTAAAATGAATTTGATCTGACAAATATGCAAAATATGAATCATTTTCAATATTATTTGTATGTGAAATTACTTGTAAGCAATACTCATACATAGTTTCCAATAATTTTTCATTATCAATTTTTTGAAACACATCTGTGAAAATATCTTCATCTAATACTCCATGATGAGCAACTTCGCCCAACAATTTCAATCTTGTAAAACAATAAACATAATACACCAACACTGAACAAAAATTATAATTGAATTCAAGAAAATGTAAAGCTGGTTGACTGAATAAATATTCCCATTGAACAAACCATGATTTAATATCTAAAACAACTTTTTCAAATATATGATCCAATTTTTGATAACTATCAATTTCCGATACATTTTGTAAATACTTATAAGTTATAAATAATAATCCAATTTCACTAACCATCCGACCATCAAAATTTGTTGCATTTAATAAACTTAAAGTGGTGGCACATTTTTCAACTCTATTTGAATCTAAAATACACATTCTTCCAGAAAATATACAATTCAGTATATGAGCAAGACAAAGATGATTATAAATTCTCAATATTGTGAGTTTATTATATGTTTCACCTTGGATTTCAACTGTTTCGTCATCAATTTCTTTAAAATCATCTATTAATGCAGTTTTGGTGATGAAAGTCGACAAACCAATATTTGATAAAAACCAAGGGTCGAGATTTAGACTATGATCCAATTTGGATAAACTTTTCAGATATATACTTAATATCACTAATGCTTGTAAAAATTCAACTTGTCCCAGACAAGTTCCAAAAGAAGTATATTTCACTAATGAATTATTTAAATCTTGAGTTAAACGTTGGGTCAATAATTGACATTCCATTGATCGGTTGTTTGGTCCCTTATATTTATAATATCTGAATGATACAAGACAACAAGAAGTTAATAATAAGTCAGATTTTTCTTTTATTTGAACAATCAAATTTTCCGTGGAAACAGATGATGGGAATGAAACCCAACGTCCATAATTCCTTCTGAAATTAGAAATCAATTCTGTTACTTCATGTTCTGATAAAATCCCAAGAGTTATAACATCTTCTTTCTGGATTAACGTAGTATTTTGTAACGTCGGGTTGGTCATCAGTGTATTACATTGGTGAGGAAACAATTGTTGTAATATTGCAATTGGTGATGCTGAACTAACAGATTTAAAAGAATCAAATTGTGGGATATTTTGATCATTTGCATTTACTATGCTATTGGAACGATCTTTCATTGATTCAGATGCATCTAACAATAATTTGGCATCTTCAGTACGAGCTCCATTTTTCATATAATTTAATATTTGATTTATACCATCATGTATCATATCAATTTTCTTGGTGGTTTCTTGATTTGATAAATTAAATGGTAACATCCCACTTATTTCACCTTCGGTTTCTTCATTTTCAAATGAACATGTTTTGCTTAAAAATCGACATCTTAAACATGAATTGGGATTTTCTGGGGATCGGAAGCATCGAGTTTTCTGTTTACGACATAATTCACACGCTTTTAATGTTCTTGAGGCTTGGGCATATTTTCTGGTTTTATCTTTTTCTGGAGAAGGATCATTTGTAGTAGTTGATTTTCGTTTTTTGGAAGTTCCAGGAGTTGTATCAGGTGGTATTGAAACCATTTCTATTTGGTCCTCTTTTTATTTTTTTGTAAAATCTGGGGTAGATAAAGAAAATACAAGTTAAAGAAGTGAAAAATATTTTGTAGTTTGTTGATTTATTCAAGTTGTTAATTTTTTTCACCTCCCCGACGGGATTGCCGAAGGAAGGTTAGAATATTTTGTTGATAAGATAGAGAGAAATTTTGTAATTAGTGCACGCTATACTCTCTTACAAATCTTTCATACGAACAGCAAAAAAAGGGGAAATCCGTACCAACTGGACGGAATCAACCATTTCGTGTCATTTGACTTTAAATATAATTGGATACTAGTATAAAATTAGTCTGACAACATTCTACTAAAAGAAACAATAGTGTTCTTGCTATTATTCTTGAAAATTGAAATTGGTGAGAATATACCATTCATAAAGTTGTATACTTAACTTTTACAGACAAATATTTGTTTCAATTGATAATGTCACTTCTTCCTAAAACAAACATCACCAAGAACTTCCAATCAATCAATGCGCCCCATGAAATATCAAATATTTAAAATTTCTGCTACAAGTACCTCAACCATAGACATATAGAAATATCTTAAAAATTTAGAGGTGTTTTTGAAAGCTGTTGATATTTGTTTACAAATTAGACGAGGCAAAAACGAACAACAGGTGTCCGTGTTAGTTTATCAAATTTCCTATCACCATTACAAATATTTCCATGACAATCATTACAACGGACATTGATCTTTTTCAAGAAGTAGCAAAACTTCCATATGAAGTTATTGCTCTAATCGTTAGTTATTTACCGAAATGTATATTGCCACAATTATTGTATTTCCAACCCATTCAAAGGGAAGTGGCTTCTACAATTTTGTCAGATGTTAATGTTACCGAGAGCATTTATAGACACAAGGGTAGTGATACACCCCATGTTGGCTACTCCGAATGTGACTGCGACTGGTTCCAAATCGGGCTCAGTGATTTGACGAAAGGTATTACGCAATGGAATGTGTACCCAAGAGCACTTCATATGAATGGAGAATTTGTATTTAAGGATGTTTTGGATACTTTCCCTGAACTTTTAAAGGAAACTCTGAGTATTAATGGTACTATTTCCCTGTGTGAAGGTATAAAAGCCCAATCATTGTTAGATTTATTTTACAATACTAATCTTAGGTTTGATTCTTTGCAATTGAATGGAGTCTGGGACCCAGCTACATTACCCTCTGTTGCCACAAGCATTCGATTATTTCATACCACATTGAACAGTTATGTGATTCCTGGCGTAAAAAAGTTGGACATGGAAATGTATTCTAATAATGACGAACCCCAAACATACACCTTTTCGCCCGATTTAAAAGACTTGCGTGTTTACTTCAACTTCACGATTCAAGTGACTTTGCCTCCAAATTTGCGAAAATTATGTATCACAACATCTTTGGATTCTGCAGAATTCATATCTGATGAAATGGTCAAGTTAGAGTATTTACAGCTTGAGTTGCCGCAAATGGAATCTTTTGAAGAGACAGGAATAGTCGCTCCAAATTTGAAAACATTAATCTTGACTGATTGTGAAAAGTTGTCTGATTTTCGCAATTTAGAACAATTTCAAAATTGAAAGTACTTTTTCTTGACAAATTGTGGTTACCCATTTGGTTTATTCAAGGAGGATAACTTTCCTATGTTAGAGCGTTTTGAATACGACGGAAACGGTTTCATAGATCCTGAAAGTTTTAAAACTCCATTATTAATCTTTCCTCCAAATTTGAACGCATTATCAATCAGATGTCGTGATTTTATAAATATTGATTTGAGCACTTTAATGCTTCCACCCACATTGATACGATTGGAACTTTTGGATCTATCTTTTAATGATGGTTACTTTCATTTGGGTGAAAAATTGCAATATGTTCACATTGAGACATCCACACTTACATTTGATAGCAGCTTCAGAATTCCTCATTTGGCTGGAGAATTAATATTAGAGGCTGATTATTTAACTTTTGAGAGCCCGGAATTTATGTATCATTTGCCGAATAGTCTAACGCGGTTGCAGTTGATTGCAAACAAACAGGGGAAAATGAGTCCTTTTATCCGAAAAATTAGATGGCCCTTAGTATTAGGTGATTTTGCTTTCAAAAATTTTAGTATAGGTTATCACACATTGGAGTTGTTGAATTTAAAAGAATCCAGACTTGAAGTGATTTATATTCGTGGAGGTAACATCAAGAAGTTAAATGTAGATCTATTTCCAGTTAGTGTTAAAAATTTAACTTTAATGGAAATGGGGATCCATGAACTATCTGCTTCATTTGCAAGTTTGATGAACTTGCGCAGGTTGTCAATAATGAGAAATCGATTGAAAAGAGTAAGCCTGGTTGAATTGCCAGTATCATCGTTGGAAGTTTTAGACTTAAGTCAATGTAACCTTCGTTTGATATCACCGTTTTTGGTTTCAATGTTTGAAAAAAAGAGCGAGAACCCAAGGTTAAGAATAGACGCTACGAGGAATTTAAATGTGAATGTTATCGATGTAAGAAGAGTATTGAAAGCAATCAAAGGGCTCTCATTAGATCTTAACAGTTTTGATGAAACCTTGAGGAAAATTGCCCAGCAATCTTCCCGTTTGTGTTGCATATTTGAGACTTTTGATCCATATTCTGATGAAGCTGAATCTTCTGGAACGAGTGAGGTTGTACCCGATTATGATTCAGACGATCTTTACAATGGAAGTGTGTTTACTCTGGATGAAGAAGACAGTGACGAAGATGATTATTCTCGCCGCCCTAACGTTATTGTGGAGGCACTAGGGTTGTTAAGCGATTATGATGATGGTGATGATACAGATTCTTGAAGAATATTAGCATATTGTGTACAGCCATTTTAACAGGCACCCTAATACAAGTGACAATTTTTACTTAAACACTCTTTGAACTACTGGTGAATTAATCTTCAATAAATCAGTGTAATTATTCATACTGTTTATGTATTTGATGTTATCGTCAACGTTATACCGGTTTTGATACCGTCACCACCGAGTCAGTTCTCGTGTAACAAATACCAATGAAGCATAAAATGATCTCCTTTCATTGCTCCTAATAGTTATGGAGGACCCCTTTTTTTTCGAAACTAATTTTATGCGAAAAATGTCTGTGTTATAATATCGCCTTATAAAAATTCTCTTGGAATCATTTAACTATTTTTAACTCTGGCTGGAATTATTTTTCCTTTCAAGTGAACTTGTCAATATTCTGTCTGGCTAATCTTACATTTACTTCCAAACAATATTTAATTCATAGTTTCAGGAAATGTTGAATATTCATCTTTTTTAACGAAGTGAGAATCTCATAGCTACATAAATAACTGCATTCAGTAGTGCAAAGTATTACATACTATCCAGTGTGCATGCAACTCTTACCCCCGTTGTCGGGCTGTAGAGTAACGCCACGCCACTGTAACCTGGGTATAAATACCCTTTCTCGACGCCCTTGTTGTCTACTACTTCCCTCAGTTTTGTCTACATATTAAGAAGAAGTTGATTATTCGTTAGATATAAAAAACTACCTGCTTAAATTGTCAAATATTATCAAGATCACTCCTATGTCATTTAGAAACATCAATACGGAACTTTTCTATGAAGTAGCAAGACTTTCACTGGGTATTATTGGTATTATTGTTGATTACTTGCCCAAATGTATGTTACCAGAGCTTCTATATTTTCTACCTATTAGAAGGGTTGTCGCTTCTGCTATTTTATCAGACGTGAATATTACTGAAGCTCAACGAAGACACAAGAAAGATATTGCGCGAGGTTTGGGATACTCCAGATGTAAGTGTACTAGCATAAGTATTAAACCAAAGAGTTTAAAACGGGGTTCGAAGCGTTGGAATATACTCCCGGAGGTTATCCACCTCGGGGACATTTTTGCTTTTGAATTGACGTATAAAACTTTTCCAGAAGTATTGTACATGGTTTCCAAAATTGATGCTTACTTCTACGGTTATGATACTTTTGATCCAAAAATAGATGCAAATTATCTCAAAAATTCTGGGGTCAAATTTGATTCGTTATTTTTGTATGAGTTTATGCATGTAAAAGAATTGCCCACCGTTATTACGAGTCTTAAATTAATCGGAACCACGTTGGATAGCTACGTGATTGATGGCCTTAAAAAATTGTCATTGGAACTGTCTGGTGATGAAAACACGACAAAAGAATATTCTTTCCCTTCTTCTTTAGAAGATTTAACTATCAAAGGCTACAAATTGACGAGAATAACTTTGCCTCCAAATTTACGCAGATTGTATATCAGTACATTCCTGAAATCAGTAGATTTTGTGTCTGAAGAAATGCCTCACTTAGAGTATTTGCTGCTTTCGTTGCCGGATGTCAAAAACCTTGAAGATACTGGAATATGTGCTCCTAACTTAAAAACACAAGAAATACACAATCATTTGAGGTGACTCAATTTTGATAATCTGAAATGATTACAATATAAAAAATATCTCATTATGAAGAATTTTATTCATTGCATTGGTATACTTCGAGTACGTTATTTTCCTGAGGTTGAGTATGATACCAGACATTTAGGCAAATTATTGGATTCAAACCTTTCATTGGCGTTTCCTCCATCAGAGTTCCTATAAAGATTGAAATGTTTAGATTATGAGCTGAGTGTTTGATTTAAGAGAGTCTGGATTTTTGGTACCATTTGAGAAATGGACTTATAACTTTTTATTCGATTACTGGTGATGAAGAGCAAATTGGCGTTATAGTTCCATTTTGGATAACTTTAATATTGACAGTGGTGTATTAGAATTGTTGGAAATAAAGGGTGAATCTACATAAATTGAAACCTTTGGAATTGATGAGAAGAAGTTAAGCACTGATCAATTACCAGTTACTGGGAATTCTAGAGGTGTTTCATTATTTTGATTATTTAAAAAAAGCTACACCAGTTTTATTTGCAGTTTGAATCCGTATACATTTACAGCAAGTTTATTTGTACTGTGAGACAACTTTAGAGTAAATTTACAATCTATTTTGACTTATTTTCCTTCAACTACATTAGAGTAATTCCTGGTTCAAGGAATATTTGAGGAAGTCCGGTGGCTTTGTCGTTATTTTAGAAACCAGTCTCTACTAGCACTGAAAAAGTTGTTTCAAACTTCCTTAACCTCAATTGCAAATATGGAGTATTTTTCGAACTCTACTCGAATTTTATCTCTGTTTTATTTCTTGAAAGTAACTACCATATTGACCTATTCTAACGACAGAATTCTCTATTTACATCACTTTATACAACACACCATCGTGCTTCATATCCATATTTGTTATCTTTACCCCACGATTGATCATTAGATGGTCAAAATCAATTGTCCCGCAATATTCCACCACTCCAACTCTCACCATTGACTTGTCTGACACCATGAATTTACCATGGAACTGAATTGCGTAGTCTCGTTGTTTGTTCAAGTTCACTTTCTCCTTGTCCATCTTTACTTCATGCACTTTCCCACTCCCCTGTTCATGGGTCTTGATGTTGGCTTCTGAACTCTCCAACCGGTCTAAACCCAAACCTGTCAGTGTCATAGCACTGTTGATCACTGATACTGCATTGATGGGTTTCACAATCCAATGGAAATCAAATTTACTGTTATTGCTACCATTAGTGTCAACAGTTTTCGTAATGTCAATTTGCAACCCGGAAACACTGGGATATTTTGATTCCACCCATATCTTAAGCTCGCCATCACTATTTGGATGTGTATCCACAGTCAATGGAAGACCAAATATTTGTCGAATTTCTCGATTGGCTGATAAACCTTCCAACACGGCATACTTGATATTCTTCTCTCGTAATGCATGGCAAAAGTGCTTTACAGAGTTGTCATGGTGGCCCTGCATTTCACCATCCTTGTTTGATTGTTGCACTTCAGTCATGATGTACTCGTAAAACTCTGGGTCGAAGTATTTTAATCCATGTGGGAATCCATATGTGGTTTGGTATAATAAATTGCCATTGAACCATAGTGGGAGGAATATCGATCGTTTCCTTGATTTCCCATCCGGTAGTAATTCATCCTGAAACTTCTTATACTGCACTGCCACAAACAACAACATTGTGAGTGAGCTAGACGCAGCAATTAATATGACTATAGTACGTAAGGGTAACCGATTATTGCGTTGGATGGGGAACATGGTCAGTTGTGTGTTTGATTGGATCAATTGGTTAATGGTGCTCCTGCCCCGGAGTTGGCGTGGTAGTGTGGTGTTGAGAAATCGTCTGCAGGATAGAAAGCTAGTGACTGGTCGGGCACAATTCCAATTCCTGATTGATAGTCGTAGTATGTTTCGTGTGATCATTTGTGGTGATTGATGATGGATTAAGCGGAATCTCTTTCTGTTGTAACTCCCTTTTTTTCTTCTTAATTCTATTTTATACTTTTTTGCGTGTTTCTCAGTGTGCGACATCTGACCCAGCTCGTACCACAACGATAATGCTGACTGCGAAAAAGCACAACAATACTTAGTTATACATTAATAATACAGAAATACAAACAATGCAACATTAATGTCTCTATTCCATGCTTGCCCAGTCTAAATGTTGCGACTCTAACTCCTCCAACATCTTGAGCAATTCCTCCTTTTCTTTCTCCTCCTTCTGTTTATCCTCTTCTGAGGCCACCACACTTTTATCTTGTCTTGGTGTTTCCAGTTTAACACTGCCTGTGTTGTGTGGTCTATGGTTAGGTTTTTTCTGTTTACTAACACTCAACTTGTCGAGTCTTTCAGCTAGTGAGTTACCATCTGTTGAACGGTTATGGTCGTGTTTATTTCCAGCTGTTTTATCCGTGGGTTTATCAAATCGTGCAGCAAATGCCTTTGCAGCCGCAGTCATTGGTCCTCTTTCATTGTCTTCATCGTCCTCATGAGTGGGGGAGTCACGTCTCACTCTTGGTGTACTGTCATGGTTGTGCTTGGTCTTCCGTGGAGATACATTCTCTCTTTTCTTGTGGTGACTATGTTGAGAATCTGATTTTCGACGTTCATTCCTGTGTTTACCATGACTATCTCTTGACAGTGGTGGAGATGGATACAGATTCAGTGTATCCTCAGCATCAGCCCACATACTCACTAATGCTTCAGATTTTTTGCTCGTTATTGGTTTACTCCATTTGCTATCTTCAAGATCTGACCCAGATTTTTTGTGGTGGTTGTGGTTGTGGTGTTGTTGCAGCAGTTTTGAGTCTTGGTCAATTGCTTGTTTGACCAATGTTTCATCAGTAGCCCATCTTGATGCTAATCCCGTCATGTTATGAGTATGTTAAATTGTGGTGGTGGTGGTGGTGAAGGTGTATGTGTGAATATGCCAAAAAAAAAACATCGCAATCTCATCTTACATAGATTATGTTTGATGGGAATGCTTGCTTGTTCTTTTTTTCTGCTGGTTTTGTTTGTTTGATTGTTTGAAAGAAGGAAGATCTTTCTCTCTCAGATTTCTTGAGATTCCAGAAACCTAAAAAAAGAAAACGTTTGTTCTTTTTTCTTGTAGCTGCAAAATACCATAATTACATTGCTGTTAATGTTGAAACAGTTATCAAAACCACTAAAATATAATTATGAGCCTGCAATGTCCGATTATTATTTCAATATTGAAAACTTTTGTTCTACACATAACATAGGTACTATTTTCTATGGTTAGCAGTAATCACTTAAAACTAAAGTTGTACTTTTATACAAAATGGAAGAACAGTTGTAATAAGACTATATGTTGTGGCAATTAGGGCAATAACACTGGGCATACATTGCATATTCAAAGTATGTATATTTGGTTCAAAGGCATTAAAATATTAACAATGTGTAACAACAAGGCATTGTTACTGTTAGTGGGGAATATACAGCAAATAGGGGTTAATCAAATATTTCTTCTGGTGTTTGCTATTTTCCCATCATGAGCTCTTTTTTTAAGAGTTTCTCCTGTCAAGCATTTTCTAAGAGATTCAGCTGTGCTTGTTCATAGATCAAATAGATTAAGAAGACGTATCACAACTTGTAATATCAAGGGCCACGTCTTCCTTGTATCAATAGTGTTTGATGTTCTAATGGGTGTATTTACATTAACAAAGATTTTTAATAACACACGCGCAAGTAGTGTATTCCCATTTAGGTATCTTTAATGCGCGTTTTATATCTTCGTTTCGGTTTCCATCTTTTTCATTTCTAGAATAACTGTACAAAAAAAACAGTTAATTAGTAGATTCTTCTTCTACCAGAAAAAAACTATTAAATGTTGGACATAAAATAAAGATCAAGGGTCTAATTATAAACAATGCAAGTAAAGATGAGGGAGATCTTTCTTGGTTGAATTGGTAATAAAAAGCATTGGACAGAACAAGAAAAAAGAACAGAGCCAACTCTTATCACTTTATCTCTTGCCGCGGTTAAACAATGCGTGGAGATATAAATCAAAGCAAATTATTGCCGTGTTGCACATTATAGGGGCCAGCTTTGTGTGCTTACTATTTGTTATCAACACATATCTCCATTCTAAGTTTACAAGTATAAATTCTTACCGTAAATCCCCCCTAGGTAACCAACCATTAACACAACAAAAACTAAACAAAATCAATCTTATTAGAATCATGTTGTTGTGTCATACCAAAGCCATTCCAGAGCTGGAAGTTATTGTTCCTGTTCCAAGTTCAAACAGTTCTTTAGGTTCGAAAAAAGCTCGATCAAATAGTTTAGAGTCAGTTGCATCTAATCCTAAACGTACTCGTGCTCTAATTTATGAAAATACAGATAAACCCAAATTAGTTTCTTCAGTTTCAATTAGATCCAGTTTTTCCATTCCTAATCAATTGGATATTTCTATTGATGTTGCAACTTTGAAAGATTATAGACGTGTTGCAAAAACATTATTGATGGCATTTGAAGATGATCCATTTACTAATTTCATCCTTAATACAACAAAATACACCAAATCAAATACTTCAGAAAGTACTTATAAGAAAAAGAAATTAGATTTGATGTTATCGTATTTTGAATACACTGCTTATGATTGTTTGTCTACTGAAGGTACTGTGTTTGTCATCAAGGACAATAATTTTGAAAAATCATTGTCTGATTTTGATATCAAGAACTTAGATAAATTTCCATTTTTAGGTGTTGCTTTATGGAATCAAATATATGGAGCCAAAATTAGTGATTCGAGTTCAGGGTCAGACTCCGATTACGACGATGAAGATTATTTTGCACCTGAATCAAATTCCATCTTCAATAAATCCGTGGTGAAATTTAATCTAAAAGCTGTTAAAGGTCGTTGTCGTTTCAAAGTTTTCAAAGATAAATTGCCATATTTAATAAAAGTTCGTAATGAAATATTAATAAAAGAGTTGTTATGTCGTGAAGATGACGATCATCATTTCCCGTGTGATTTGGATATTTGGTACCTTGGTGATATTGCAACTTTACCATCCATGAGAGGTAAAGGTTTGGGTCGAATTTTAATGGAATATGCCAAAACCCAATTCTTACAGGATAATCCTAAAAGTTATATGTATTTAGAAAGTTCCAATCCTGTGAATCGAAAGTTCTATCTAAAAATGGGTTATACTTTAATGAAAAGTTATTCAATTAGAGATAATAAGTATGTTGACCTGGAAAAGATATTACATCTGGATCCCAAAAACAAAGCTGTGAATATGGATGCATTAATGTATTTCCCATGATTTTTTTAAAAAAAATTACTAATCATACTATCAAGCCTAAAAAAAAAGAAAAAATTAAATGGCTATCTGTTGCTACTAACATGTATAGATTGTAGAAAAGAATTCTGGTTGTTTTCTTTCTGTCGATACTTTTATTTTATCTCATTATCATTATTCTTTAGAGCATACTTTTAACATAAGCAAAAATTACACCTATAGCCACAATAACAATGTAGTGACTATGTTTACTAAGCTTTCCCTTTTTCTTAATTTCTGTGACATTTGGATTTGAAATGTGAGATTTTACCAAATTTGACTCTTTAATGTCGTCACTACTTCCATTGTCAGACATTATCGGTATAATTGAGGTTTTCTGTACTGTATCTGCTGTCTCAATACCACTAGTATTGTCAGTTTTAGGTACAGTCTCAGCAACTTGTTGCACGTCAGGTGTAGCTTCTTTGGTCTCAGACACAAAAATATGATCCTTCTCAGAGATTCTTATTTCTGTTGTAAGAGGGGTATTATCAAGGGACCAACTCAGTTTGATATCGACTTCTAATACTTCTTTCTCAATTACGTCAATAGATTGGAAACAGGAAACCATTAATTCCTCATTATTATTACTATCATTATTATTATTCAACAACTGTGATTGCCATTCTTTTGTTTTCTCATTATCGCATGCTATGAAACTATCCATATCAAATTGGTCTCTATACTCCATTAAACAATTATTGATGCCGGATAGTTCATCTCTAATATCATTTAATTTACTTATCAAATGATCATTTTTCCCAACCAAAACTTGCAACTCCTTTAAATCTAAATCATTTTTCAGTTTTATTTGTCGTAAATCATTTTCTAAACCCAAATATTGGTTATTTAGTTTAATATGAAACTGTTCTAATTCTGTTAATGCTAGTTTTATATTTGGTTTTACCCAATTTGATATTTGTTGTGGAATAAGAATATCCTCATAATCTTCTTGTAGTGGAGAGTTCTGGGTCATTTCCATTAACGTTGCTGTCTCATCATAATCTTCGTCGTCATTATCTTCCTGACTCCCATTATTACTTGCCATCATTATCATCAGATCATATTGATTGTTAAAAATATCATATTGCAAATTTAGACTCCCAGTATTTTTCAGAATTTCTTTGGCATCGTAGAAACTCTGGTATATTATCTGGTATGCTTGTTCTTTATTGACATTGTGCAAAAACTCTGTTTGCTCAACTATTCGTGATTTAATCACCATATCGTCCATGTGAATTAGTTCATTATCTTCGTGCATGTCATGAAGAGACTCTAATCGTAAATTATGTAATAGTTTGAGTAGATCATAAACTGGAATATGACTATCATCAGTGGTTAAAGACCAAGCACGATCAAATGCACGTAATGGTGGAAATACTGGTTGTGACAGCACAGCGACCTTTTCAGGGGTTGATGTTGTCATTTCTAACACTGTAGGTAGAGATTTGGTGTGTAATTTTGTTGGTGATTGTGGTGCATTTGGTATTCTGGGAAGCTTGGTTTTGGGCGGAGGAGTTTGTGGTGATGAAAGTGCAAAATTCATAAAGTGTGTTGTAGTTTAAAAAGTAACGTAACAAGTAAGTTCAATTTACCAACTATTTGACTGTCGGCCTAAGTAAATAAAGTGTTAAAAGTGGTTTGCCACTTTTTCTTGAGGAGTGTTGATTGCTGTGGAGAATTTAAGAAATTGGAGATGTGTTAATGGTTATGTACAAAAAAAAAATTAAACATGATACTTGGTTGACTTGTGTGTGTTCTTTTTTGTTATTCTTTTGTTACAACAGACACTACCCACATAGTTTATAATTTTTTTTTATAGATCACTTGCCTAATTTGGAATAGTAATGAAGAAAGAGATTTGTTAAGCTTTTCTCTTACTAGCGAGAAAAAACAGTGTTGAGTTGTACTAGAAACATTTCCATCGTACCATAAAAGAATGCTCCAGCAAAATTTACTGAAACATCTGGCTGTGTAAAGAAAGAAGGCAGATGATATAATTTGCTGTTTGAAACGTTTATCTAGATCAAGTCGATTTCGGATTGTTTGGAAGACAATTGTACTAAACAATTTTCACTCCAAAACAAGCATAGTCAATCCAGCAATCCAGGTTATGAGGAGGGGAAGCAAGGGCTTATGATATTTTGTCTTCTTTCTTTTATCTAATGACATGCTTAGTTGAGCCACAGTTAGAACTAAAAAGATGACGGGATGATGATTGCTGCAGTTGTATAATGCCCGGGCCACTCAATTCAATTACATAGTTGTGTGCTCTGTCCCTCCAGAAGTTACCATACAAAGGATAGTCCAAAAATGCAAATGTAATTGCAGCTTATGCTACTATTACTTCGATACTTTCAAAAAGAATTGTATCATCTCTGTAACTTTTTGAATAGTGTTCCCAAACAATCTCGAAGGGTATCTTATATATTGTTTCCCCTTCATATGAACTACTCTTGAAATATGCTATTCTTAATGTTTTTGGGGTCTCTATAAATGCAATCTATTGTATATTCATTAAATTCTCTACTTTCCAGCTTCTAATTCCTTTTTCGATTTCTTCTTATCTTGTGGTTCATCTTCATTCTCGGTTGTATCATTTTCATGGCCATCATTATACCCATCAATGAATACCAATACTTCATCACGTAGCTTCAAATTATCCACAATAATAACCACCAACCCATCACTTCCTACTTCATATTTAATATGTGATTCATTAGGAATGGCGATTGTTTCATCAAATTTATCAAAAAATTGATCCATCTGTTTAAAACTTTGTATGGAATCCAATAAACGTTCCTCCATCTCATTAGATTCTTTGTTTTCAGGGTGGTCTATTACTAAAATTATTCTCAAAGGGTTATCTAGTTCTTCTTGCTCTATAACTGGAATTTCTTCTGTGTCTGACATGATAATAATGAGATTAATATAGTCTTTTGTAGGTAATGATGTGTTGGGATATCCACAATGTTGGTCCTTGTAATAACGATTTTCACTGTTACTATTAATTTCTTTTCTCATTTTTTTTTTCCAATCTTTTTTTCTTTGTTGTTTTTTCGATGTCCTTCTCATCATTAGCAATTCGGTATTTTTCTTTTTTGCTCTATTTGGAGTTTGGTCATGATTTGCAACAATTACCACTCTCTGGTTTCAACAGACACTCTACAAGTTCCATCTCATAAACAGCATATCAGTTTTTAAAAATAAAAAGTCAATAATCTATAAAAAAACTTACATCGCAAAGTATTGAAACAAAAAAAAAGTTCTCAATATTTAATTCAATTTAAATTTTTTGCTCTCGAGATAAAAACAAAAACTACAACTTGACGGATAGTTATTCTTCCCATTCTTTGAATTGGTTAATCAAACCATTTGTAGAAGCATCATGGGTAGCAACAGCTTTCTTGTCATCCAATTCTTTACCAATGACCTTGGCCAAAACTTTACCCAATTCAACACCCCATTGATCAAAGGAGTTGATGTTCCAAATAGCACCTTCAGTGAAAGTAAGATGTTCGTAGTAAGCAATCAAAGAACCCAAAGTAGCAGGGGTAATCTTTTGAGCCAAAATAGAAGTAGTTGGTCTGTTACCAGAGAATTCCTTGTGAGGAACTAAACCACCAGTGGCACCTTCAGCTTTAACTTTGGCTTCATCTTTACCAACCATCAAAGCTTCAGATTGGGCAAAGAAGTTGGAAGCCAACATTCTTTGGTGCAAGTTCTTTTCAATTGGATTATGAGATTGGGCAGCCAAAATGAAATCAGCTGGAATCAATTTAGTACCTTGGTGAACCAATTGGAAGAATGAATGTTGAGCGTTAGTGGCTGGTTCACCAAACAAGATAGTACCAGTTTGATAGTTGGTGAAAACATTGGCTCTAGTAACAGATTTACCATTGGATTCCATGGACAATTGTTGCAAGTAAGCAGGGAATCTGTGCAAATATTGATCAAATGGGACAACTAAATGGGTTTGAGCACCAAAGAAGTTGTTGTACCAGACAGACAATAAACCTCCAATAACTGGAATGTTGTTTTCTAATGGAGTGGTCAAAAAGTGTTGATCCATGGCTTCAGCACCTTTCAAGAAATCATTAAAGTTTTCGAAACCAATGTAAATGGCGACTGATAAACCAATGGCAGACCAAACTGAGTAACGGCCACCAACCCAACTTTCAAATCCAAACATGTTTTTAGCATCGATACCAAAGGCAACAACTTCCTTTTCGTTGGTGGATAAAGCAGCGAAATGTTTGGCAATGTGTTTAGAATCCTTGGCAGTAGCCAAGAACCAGTTTTTGGCTGAAGTAGCATTGGTGATGGTTTCAGCAGTAGTGAATGTTTTGGAAGCAATCAAAAACAAAGTAGTTTCTGGGTTCAAGTTTTTTAAAGTTTCAGCAGTATGAGTACCGTCAATGTTAGAAATAAAGTGGACATTCAAACCTGGTTTACTGTAAGCTTTCAAAGCTTCAGTGACCATAACAGGACCCAAATCAGAACCACCAATACCAATGTTAACAACATCAGTAATGGATTTGCCAGTGTAACCAGTCCAAGAACCGTCTCTAATTGAGTCACTGAATTCTTTCATGTGTTTCAAGACATCGTCAACTTCTTGAGCGGTATCTTTCCCATCAACTGGCATCTTTCTCAAAGCACGGTTTCTTAAAGCAACGTGGTAAACAGCTCTATCTTCGGTTGTGTTGATGTGGTCACCAGCGAACATGGCGTCTCTCAATTTTTCAACACCGGCTTCTTTAGCCAAAGTAACCAATTGATCAAGGATTTCTTTGTTAACCAAGTTCTTGGAGAAGTCGAATAAGATCTTGGAGTCATCGTAGTTTTTGTAGATCCAGGAGAACTCTTCAAATCTTTTTGGGTCTTTGGCGAATGCATCTCTGACACTGAATTTCTCACCGACGGATTTGTAAGTTTCTTCCAATTTTTTCCATTCTGGTAAATCGGTAGCTAATTTAAAGGAGGCCATGATTGTAGATGTTTGATTAGTTAGATATAATTCAATTGAGTTTATTGAATATACTCTTGGTAAGAAAAGAAGAACAAGAAAGTAAAAAGAAGTTAAAAAATAAAAAAATAAAAAAAAAAATGTAGAGGGAGGTGGTGTGGTTAAATGTTATATTACAAAAGTAGGGGGATAATAGAATTTCTGCACAAGCGCAGTTTTAAATTTCACTAAGGTTGACTTTTTTAAAATCAGTTGTTGTTGTTGAGTATGAAAATTTAATTTTTACACTTCAAAATCACAGCGGGGCTACCGGATTTCAACTGGTTTGAACACATCTATATATTGAGCCATTAAGTTCAACCATTGATTTCTGCTGTTCTACGATAATTGCTACCTCCACAAGGGTTTATTAATAATTGAGTAATGTGATTGTAACAAGTAATTTCTGACTAAATTATTATTAATTGCTACCGGTTTTCTGGAATTGAGAGAATGTACTGCACAATGGACTTTGACGGGCTGAAGTCGGCCTTGTCATTACGAAAGAAAAAAAACCACACCAGTATTTTTGTTTTTTCTTATAAACACTTGCTATTCAAAACTACTATAGAAATAGAAAGAATTCAATTGTAATATCGACGACAAATTGCTCTACAATGGTGTAAGCATGATAGATTATACCAATTACTAAAACAAAACTCCACTTTTGTCATTTAAAGAGTAGAGAAAACCATCACGAGTTGTTTGCTATTGGGAAGAATTTTTTTTTCCTCGCAGCATCAGTTGATTTGACACTAATGACGTCTTATTGTTTGTTACTAATTAAATGATCTCGGACCCGTTTCCTCAGGATCAGTAATTGTTTATTTAGTAGAGAGTTATAATCACCTGAATGTCACGTGAATTCAAACCTTTAGTGACTAACTTTTTCAGTTAAAATGCTCCGATATCGTATTGTACTGCTTTCAGTGGATCTGGCAGCAAAGCATCATAAAAAAAGTAGAGCATTGGTCCTCTTTTTGTATTACGTTTTATTTGTTGTCTCTAGCTATACAACGAGTAAGTTGGGTACTGTGACATCCATATAGTTGGGGCCTAGAACTCGCGTCTACTCTTGGCTGGTCATATCTACTCAACTGCCTCTAACTTTATTTATTGAGACAAGTCTAGTTCCCCAACACTGTAAAGCAGATAAACTGGCCATGAAACTATGTAGACATTGTTTCTTTTACCAGCCCTAGGCTTAAGTGAAGCTCTTCTATGGCAGCAGCATTTCAATCAGTCTTGGGACCAGATTGAAGGTTGGCCTGCCACATACTCACAGAGCTAGGCTAGATATTAGGTACCAATCATGCTGCCAGTGGTGAACCTGGGTACAGCCAATACAATTGACCACTACCCAACACCCTTGAGCCTCTTGTAGGGTGGACCAGAGTAATAGGCCCTGGCTTCTGGTATTGTTACCAGGATAGCCATACTGTGGGCTTTGGCTTTAGACCCTGCTCTGGGATTGGCCATTTCCCTTGAGCTTAGGGACGTCAGCCATTGACCCTGGCCCTGACCTGGCTCTGGCTCTGGCTCTGGCTCTGGCTCTGGCCCAAGCTTGATCTCAGCCCC